>Ga0207720_100164_pt1 | contig 62639 bp, 70 predicted proteins | sample A23P2SouthBayCA_2_FD_187751 | JGI IMG/M metagenome (GOLD analysis project Ga0207720, IMG submission 187751) | Aerobic enrichment media microbial communities from Eden Landing Ponds, California, USA - A23 E3 (2) (SPAdes) | ecosystem: Environmental > Aquatic > Marine > Unclassified | place... | reverse complement strand
CGTAATGGTCGCACGCGGCGACCTCGGCGTCGAGTGTCCGATGGAGGACGTCCCGATGATCCAGAAACGGATCATCCGCACCTGCCGCGAGGCGGGGCGACCGGTTATCACGGCGACGGAGATGCTCGACTCGATGGTCCACGCGCGCCGCCCGACGCGCGCGGAGGCCTCGGACGTCGCAAATGCCGTCCTCGACGGCACCGATGGAGTCATGCTTTCGGCCGAGACGGCAGTCGGCGACCATCCTGTGGCCGTCGTCGACGCGATGGACAGTATCGTCCGACAGGTCGAAGAATCCAACGAGTACGATGAGTTACTCGAGCAACGCGTTCCCGCCTCGGGCGAGGCGCGAACGGACGCCCTTGCGCGGTCGGCGCGATTCCTTGCGCGGGACATCGACGCGGACGCCGTCGTGGCCGCGACCGAGTCCGGCTACACGGCGCTGAAGACGGCCAAGTACCGCCCCGGTGTCCCGGTCGTCGCCTCGACGCCAAGCCAGGCGGTTCGCCGCCAGCTTGCGCTAAGCTGGGGTGTGACGCCACTGTACGCCGACGTCTCGGGACAGGGGGCTGACGCCGTCGTCGAAAAGGCCGTCCAGGCCGCTCTGGATGCCGGCGTCGCCGAAAGCGGCGATACCGTCGTCGTCCTCTGTGGAATGATGACCGATCTCGAGGGGGCGAACACGACGAACATGCTGAAAGTCCACGTCGCAGCCGACACGCTGACCACCGGCCAGGTGGTCGTCGAGGGCCGGGCGACCGGTCCCGTCGTCCACCTGTCGGACGGCGATCTCTCGGCGGTGCCCGACGGGGCTATCGTCGCACTGCCAGCCGACTTCGACGAGGAGTTTTCGGGCGAGACGAGCCGGCTTGGCGGCATCGTCAACGCCGAGCGGGGGATGACTGGCTATCCGGCGCTGGTCGCTCGTGAACTGGGAATCCCAATGGTCAGCGATGCTGAGGTCTCGGCACTCACCGATGGCGAACCGGTGACACTCGATGCCGAACACGGCGTCGTCTACGGCGGCGATATTGGGGACCGACACGAGCGAGCCTGATACCTGTCGGTCACCACCGGATTCCCTGCCGCACGTCGCTGCCGGCTTGGACCGCGGGTTTTTGACGCCCCGGCCAGTATAGCCGCGTATGGTACCCGAGCCGTCCGGACCCGGCGACGACGCCGCCGATCGATGGAACGAGTCGTCGACGGCGAATCAGGACAGCGGACCGGCAGGCGACTCGAGCCCGGCCGATCGTGTCGAGCGAGCCGACGAGGACGATCGGATCCCGCTCGATCTCTCCGGTGCAGGCGACGAGGACGATGACACGACCGCGACCGTGACCGAGTCGGACGGGCATACACCCGAAGCCAGCTCGACGCCGATCGAACCCGGCGATCCCGACCTCGAGAACGCGCTGTTCGTCCTGCTGGGTGCGATCATGATGGTGCTCGTCATCGCTCGATTGTTGATGCTGCCGCTCGGCTGATACGGTCTGCTGTCACGATGTCCCGGCGCACCCGCATGACGGGTCGCGGGTGCGCCGAAACTGACTGGGCGGAGTCCGTATAAGTCGTCCGGGGAACGGGCAATCACACACTCGTGGCCGTTCGGCACTCGACCGATTATCTCACTTCTTTCGTGCGGTAAACATTTAATCGGCACAAGGCCTAATCCCCGCATATGGTCGAATCTCTCGTCGGGAACATCCCACTGCTGTTGCTCGTTGTGGGGCTCGTGTTGATGGTCCTCGAGGCCATGTCGCCCGGTGCCCACCTCATCGTCATCGGGATCGCGCTGGTCGGTGCTGGCCTCGTGGGCATGGTCTTCCCGCCCGCAGCGAGCCCGTTCATTTTGGCCGCGTTGACGCTCGTCATCGGGCTCGCTGCGGCCTACGTCTACCGGGAGTTCGACTTTTACGGCGGGAAAGGGACAGCCCGGACGACGGACTCGGACTCGCTTGCCGGCCGGACGGGCTATGTCACCGAGACCGTTACGGCCCGCGATGGCGAGGTCAAACTCGACGGCGGCGGCTTCGCGCCCTACTTCAGCGCGCGGACGACCGACGGCACGATCGCGGAGGGAAAGGAGGTCATCGTCCTCGACCCAGGCGGTGGGAACGTACTCACGGTCGAATCGCTCGAGGCACTCGGTGAAGACGAAATCGATCGTGCGCTCGCACGGATGGACGAGTCGTCCGAGTCCGAGCACGATTCCGCCGCCCAACTCGATAGTGAACGAACCGACGATGGTGACGACGAGCGAGAGCCCGAAACCGAGACGGAACGGTCGGGTAATTGAGTGACATTCTCGCGCATATGTTGCTGAAACAAGGGAACGCTTTTCTCCCCGCCGTCGTAACTCCGGAATATGGAGATACCATTGGTTCCACTGCAAACCGCCGGCACTGCCCTGTTGCTCGTCGGTGCCCTCGTCCTCGTTCTCGTTGTCGCTGCGTTGTTGAGCGCGATCGAGATCGTCGACGCCTACGAGAAACGCGCCCTCACGGTCTTCGGTGAGTACCGCAAACTCCTGGAGCCGGGGATCAACTTCATCCCGCCGTTCGTCTCGAACACCTACCGGTTCGACATGCGAACACAGACGTTAGACGTCCCCCGACAGGAAGCGATCACGCGGGACAACTCGCCGGTGACCGCCGACGCCGTCGTCTACATCAAGGTGATGGACGCGAAGAAGGCCTTCCTCCAGGTCGACGACTACAAGCGCGCCGTCTCGAATCTCGCCCAGACCACGCTGCGTGCTGTGCTGGGTGACATGGAACTCGACGACACGCTGAACAAACGCCAGGAGATCAACGCGCGCATCCGCGAGGAACTCGACGAACCCACCGACGAGTGGGGGATCCGTGTCGAGTCCGTCGAGGTCCGCGAGGTCAACCCCTCGAAGGACGTCCAGCGCGCGATGGAACAACAGACTTCCGCCGAGCGAAAACGCCGTGCCATGATCCTCGAGGCACAGGGTGAACGCCGCAGTGCCGTCGAGAAAGCGGAGGGTGACAAACAAAGTGAGATCATCCGCGCCCAGGGTGAGAAACAGAGCCAGATCCTCGAAGCGCAGGGTGACGCGATTTCGACGGTCCTGCGTGCGCGCTCGGCCGAGTCGATGGGTGAACGCGCCGTCATCGACAAGGGCATGGAGACGCTGGCCGACATCGGCCAGGGCGAATCGACGACGTTCGTCATGCCCCAGGAACTCACCTCACTGGTCGGCCGCTACGGCAAGCACCTCTCGGGCAGCGACGTCGAAGGGGACGGCGCAGAACTCGAGAGCCGCGAGTTCGATGAGGAGACGCGTGAACTGATCGGACTCGACGATATCGCCGAGATCATCGGCGAAATCGACCAGGAGGCGGATATGGACGTCGAGGCGATGGAACAGGAGGCCCAAGCCATCAAAGAAGGCAAGGATCCCGCGGAGATCTCCGATCCCGACGAGGTCATCGAGGAGATGGATCAGGAGTTCCCGGGACAGACCGATGGCGGGACCGACGGTCCGGTTGACGAGGCGGACGACGCGAGCGAGTGAGCGGCCACGTCACGCTGTGACCAGCTGTCCCGTGTTGCCGGTTCGTGCGGTTCCCCTCGCTTAGATCGGTTCGCACTGCTCCGTTTTCGCCGCTGTCTCGTCGCTCTCGTAGATACTCTCCAGTGGATTACCGCCAGTAGTAACGGCGTCGGCGCGACGCGAGAGTCTGACCTCCCTCTCCACGCTGTTCGTGTCTAACGCCGGCGTGGAGACACTGGCTGCCGATCCGATCGGCGGTTCAACATCGCTTACCGAAACGGACATGCGACGAAATCAGTCACTTTCAGTGAACAAAGCGGAGCGAAACCGGTTTTACGCGGCACCCCGTGCTGGACTATAGGTATCGAAATGACATCGCCCGATGGGGTCGACGACGAGAAACGAGCGACCCTGCGCCGGTTTGCCGCCATCGGTGCTGCCTCGCCGCTGATTGGCCGCTCGAGTTCATCGACGGCGAAGATGGGTGAAAGCGAGGCTCGCGATGCGATCGCGGGCTATCTCTCGACGACACCCGGGGCACACTTCTCGAAGATCCGTGACGATCTGCAACTCGGCACCGGCGAAACCCAACATCATCTGCGCCAACTCGAGGACGCGGGCGTCATCGAGCGCTATCGCGACGGCGACTACAAGCGATTCGTCACGGCCGGCCGGTTCGACGAGTTCGAGAAACGAGCGCTTGGCTATCTTCGACGGGAGACCCCCCGCGGCATGCTCATCGAACTCCTGTCGAATCCCGACGCCACCGCTGGTGACCTCGCCGAGGCGCTGGACGTGTCGGCCCCGACGGTGAGCAAGTACGCCGGCCAACTCGAGGACGCTGGCCTCCTCTCGCGGGACGACGGCTACGCCGTCGAGCGCCCGGAGACGGTGTTGATACTGGTCGTCGGTCACGCCGACTCCTTCGGCGATCGGGCACGAGCCCTCGCCCGTAACGCGGATCAGTTACTTGACTACCGGGGTTAAGACGCTGTTAGAAGCAGTAAGACTGGCTTACAACGACCTATGACTCTCGCTCGTCGATGACCGACAGCACCTCGGTCACCGACTCGAGTTCGTAGGTCGCGTTCGGTGGGCACTCGCGCTCGCGGTTGTGTGGCCGCCGCAGGAACGCGGTCTCGAGGCCTGCCGCTTGCCCGGCGACGATGTCTTTCGGGGAGTCGCCGACGTAGAGTCCGTCCGAGACGCCAAGGTCGGCAAGTGCCTCCTCGAGATAGTAGGGATCCGGCTTGCGACGTTCGTAGCCCTCGAGCGTCGGCTCGCGCCCGCGAACGACATCGAAATCGATCCCGACGAATTCCGCAACGAACGCAGCGGTTTCGTGACGATTGTTGGTGACGAGTCCGGTCGTGGTTCGGTCGCTTAGCTCACGGATCGCGTCAACGTCATCATAGATGCCACGCTCACCCGACCGAAGGCGGTCGTGGCTGCCACTCGAGGCGTACGTTTCCTTCAGTTTCCAGAACCGCGCTAGATCGATCCTGAGTTCCTCGCAGTGTGTTCGAATCCGTTCGATGTCGTGATTTCTGAAATCGCGGCGCTGTGATGGCGTCGGCTCGGCGTCGAGTTCGGCGAGGGCCGCGTCGGAAGCGTCAGCGTACACCTGCGGATCGGTCCGTGGTCCCTTGAGGAGAACCCCGTCCATGTCGAACAGTATCGTCGTCATCTATCCGGATTAATGGCGTGTCGCGAAAAGAGGGTTCGGCGTTGCTGGTCGCTGGACGTCTACGACCGAAACGATCGGTAAAAACGAGCTGAAATGGCACCGGGTGCCGGGGTGGCGTTAAACGTCGACTTTCCAGGTGGTACTCGAGGAATACCCCCACTTCTCGATTTCGACGTCGTAGTCGCCCTCCTGCAGGGCGGTGATGTTCGACCCGACCTCTTTCGCCGTCATCCCGAGTTCCTTGCCGATGAGGCGAGATTTGAAGTACGTCTTCGTCGCCGCATTGTTCCGAAGGTACTCCAGAATCCGCTGTTGTTTGCTCGTGAGGTCAGGGGCCATTGCAGTGCTCATACACAGATGAACGACAGGAACGGTCTTAGGGGGTTTGGTACGCACAGTTAACTGGTCGCCGTCGTGCGATTTCACCACCGAGTAAGAGACGAATAATCGGTCGGAAAGCTTTCGTTGGTACGGCCGGTTAAACCATTCGAAACGCTGACACTCACCTGGTCGTGATAGTTCTCGACGGGTGAGCGGGTCGATATCACGACCGTCGAGCGACATCAGTCGTCGCTGTCGTAATACGCCGTCAGGAAGGGACCGATCGAACACGCAACTGCCTCGCCGAGCGCCTGTGTTCGGTCGGTCAGTCCAGCCGTCAGCGCACCTGCGGCCCCTTCGGATTCGGCGAGGCCGTCAGTTCCGAGCAGGTCGTCCATCACCGGCCCCAGTTCCGCACCGGCTTCGACCTGCTCGGCGACACCGTCGGGGAGCCGAAGCGTCGGACCACTACCGCGCTCCGTTCGCGTGCCGTCGGTGACGGCACCCCACATGATCAACGAGAGTCCAGGGACGCCCTCGAGTCGCGCAACCCCTCCCTCGAGTCCGACTCCGTAGTCGGCGTCGGTCGCTGCGAGTGCTCGCCGGGCGCGGGTTTCGGCACCGGTGACGGTTTCTTCGATCGACCACGGCTGTTCGCACACCCCGGAGTCGACGTCGACGGCGATGACGGTCGGCTCGTATGACTCGAGGGTTCGCTCGACTGCATCGATCTTGACCGGGTTCGTACTCCCGACTGCAAGTTTCATAGCGGCCGTTCGGACGGCGGGCAGTTGGTGGCTCCGGTTCGAACCGATACTATGCTTTAATGTTTCTATTTATCATACTCTTTTGCCCGAATTACCCGTTTTCGAGGGGTATCTGGGTGAGATTTCGAAACCCTTATCCTTTGAGTGTCTGAACGTGGGAGGTAACGGATCCGTCCGGGCTTTTGCGATCGGTTCGGCCGGGCAGCACTCGCCATCGTATGACTAACGCACCATCGAACACGAGAGTACGACGTAGCGAACCCAAAACGAACGAACAGGAGACCGAAACCGAGGACGAGGACCTGGTCTGTCCCGAATGTGCTGGCCATCTCGTCGTCGACGACGAGCACGGCGAGACGGTCTGTGAAGACTGTGGGCTGGTCGTCGAGGAGGACTCGGTCGACCGCGGTCCCGAATGGCGTGCGTTCGACGCCGCCGAGAAAAACGAGAAGTCCCGCGTGGGCGCGCCCACGACGAACACGATGCACGACAAGGGACTCTCGACGAACATCGACTGGCGCAACAAAGACGCCTACGGCAACTCGCTTGGCTCGCGCCAGCGCGAGAAGATGCAGCGCCTGCGCAAGTGGAACGAGCGCTTCCGCACGCGTGACTCCAAGGAACGTAACCTGAAACAGGCACTCGGTGAGATCGACCGGATGGCCTCCGCACTCGGCCTCCCGACGAACGTCCGCGAGACGGCGAGTGTCATCTACCGGCGCGCACTCGACGAGGACCTCCTGCCGGGACGCTCGATTGAGGGCGTCTCGACGGCCTGTGTCTACGCCGCCGCCCGCCAGGCTGGCGTCCCCCGGAGCCTCGACGAGATCGCCGACGTCTCCCGCGTCGAGAAAAACGAGATCGCGCGCACCTACCGCTATGTGGTCCGCGAACTCGGTCTCGAGGTCCAGCCGGCCGACCCCGAGAGCTACGTCCCCCGCTTTGCCTCGGGTCTCGAGCTCTCCGACGAAGCCGAACACCGCGCACGCTCGCTGCTCCAGAACGCCAAGGAGAAGGGCGTTCACTCCGGCAAGTCCCCGGTCGGCCTTGCGGCTGCCGCCGTCTACGCCGCCGCGCTGTTGACCAACGAGAAGACCACGCAGGCTGCCGTCTCCGACGTCGCCGACATCTCCGAAGTCACCATCCGCAACCGGTATCACGAGCTCCTCGAGGCCGAGGAGACCATCGGGATGGCGTAATCGCGGCCGTCGAACGACACGTCGCCGGAACGATACCGTTTTTATCGCGCTCGGTCCCAGTCGGTAGCAATGGGACTTGATTTCGACTCGTTCGTACTTACAGCAGCGACGGCGGACCTCTCGGATGAACCGGCGGCCCGCGAGCACGCCGATGCGGTCGAATTCCGAATGGACCTAGCTGACGAGCCGCTGGCAGCGCTCGAGGCCTACGACGGCGAGTTGCCGATCCTCGCGACGAACAGGGCTGACTGGGAGGGTGGTGAAGCGAAAGACGAGGGTCGACTCGAGGCGCTGGCCGACGTGACCGCGTATGAGGCCGTTGAAGCGATCGACATCGAACTCGAGTCGATTTTGGATGGGGAGGCCGAGGCGCTCCTCGAGACGGCTCGCGAGCGCGACGTGTCGATCGTCGCCTCGGCCCACGATTTCGAGGGGACGCCGCCGCGGAAAGAGCTGGTGCGGACGCTGACCGAGGCGGGCAAGTACGCCGACGTGGCAAAGCTGGCGGTGACGGCTGAATCGAAAGCGGACACGCTCGCGTTGCTGTCGGCGACCGAGCAGCTGACCTCACATGGAGACACCGTCGCGACGATGGCGATGGGTGAAGTGGGGAGTCATACGCGAGCAGTGGCACCGGTGTACGGATCGAAGATTGGGTATGCTCCTGTTGATCCTGCAGACGCCACTGCGCCGGGGCAGTACGACCTCGAGACGCTCGCGGAGCTCGTGGCACATCTAGAGTGAGCTGCTACTGTCGGACAGCAGTCAATACGAAGTCGATCGCGGATTCGCGGCCGTCTCCACCGGTGACGGCCGTCGCAGAGCGACCGATCTTCACATCGTTCTGTCCGGCAGTCTGAAAAACAGCCGAAATCGGAATGTTAAGGACAGCGGTCCCCCACTAGCCGACAATGACATGGCTCCGCGCGATCCTCGCCGCCGGTCTGTCGGTGATCTTACCCGGTGCGGGTCACGTCCTCTCTCGTGACTGGCTTCGCGCCGCCGCTTTCGCTGGTCTGTTCCTCGCTGCGAGTGCCTTCTTGCTCCCGATCGAGCAACTCGCGGCCGCCGAACCGACGAGTTACGACGAGGCCATCACACAGGCGACCGCCATGGCCGCGGACGTGGATCCAATGGCACAGTTTTCCCTCTCGTTTATCGCCCTGTTTGCCACGATCGACGCGGCCTTTCGGGCACTCGGCTATCCGTCCGGCGGCGACGGAAAGACAGACGGGATGACCTGTCCCGAATGTGGGAAAGACGTCGATCCGGATCTCGAGTTCTGTCACTGGTGTACGACGCGACTCGAGCCTGACGCGCCCGAATCGGAGAAAGACAACTGAGAGAGCCGAGCCGTTACTTCTCGATAATACTCTCGTCGACGGCCTCGCCGAAGTGTCGTGCCGTATCCTCGTAGTACAGCAGGATCTCGTCGCCGGCTTCCAGCTCCGTCACTGCCTTGCGCCCCTCTTTGGCGGCGACTTTGATCGTCTCGGCGTTCTGAAGTAGCGTCTCGACCCGGTCGCCGTTTTCGGTCTCGAGTGCGACCCGGAACATCGGCCGCTGTTCGATCTTGACCCGGCCGACGATGGCCTCGCGGGTGTTGCCGTTGGTGTCGACGACCTGTACCTCGTCACCGCTTTGCAGTCCCGCGAGGTATTTCGTCCCGCCGTCGGGCGTCCGGATGTAGGCGTGGACCGCACCTGCGTTGACCCGGAAGGGACGCGAGGCGACGTACGGCGATTCTGCCGTTTCGGCGTGGACGAAAACCAGCCCGCGACTCATCGAGCCGACGAGCATCCCCTCGTCGTGCTCGAGGAGGTTGCCGGTGTCGACACAGACCCGGTCGGCGCTGCCCGCGCGCTCGACGTCGAGCACTTCGGCGTACTGGAGGTCGAGACTCTCGCGTGCGGCTTCGTCGCGGACCTCGACCGTCTTGCGGATCTCGTCGGGGTCGTCAGAGTCGAGCAACACGGCGTCGGAGCCGATCTCGAGGGTCTCGAAGGCCGTCTTGGCCTCCTCTGCGCTGGTGACGCCCGCGACGAGGTCGGTCTCCTCGCCGATGCGGGCAATCAGGTTCTCGAGTGGGATGATCGTCCAGTCCTCGCCGACGACGATCGTGTAGTCGGCTTCATCGGCAGCGGTCTCGGCGAAGTGCTCGTACTCCTTGCCGAGGATGCGGACGTACGCACCACGATCGAGGTCGCCATCGCGGCGCAGCGTCGAGAGGTCCGCCGAGCCCGAAAAGTCCTCCGGCAGGTCGATCGTCGCGTCACCTTCGCCGTCTTTGCCGACGACGATGGCGTCGGCCTGTGTGGACGGCTCGTCGTCGCTCTCGGCGTCGTCGATGTCGTCGACCAGCGTTACGTCGCCGTCGGTCCGGAACGCCGCAATGTTGATGTCGCCGAGTTCGCGGACGCGCTCGACATCGTCTTCGTCGACCAGTACCCAGTCTGCACCCGCCTCGAGCGCGGCGGTAATCCGTGCCCGGCGGTCGTCCCAGTCGCCGACGGTGTCGTCGGCTTTTACCCAAACAGTTCGCGTCATAAATCGATCCTCGAAGGGGACCGGCTTGAACGTGGCGAATCGGGCAGGTGCGATGGGTACCTGCCACGGACTAGGGATGCAAGACATGCCAGCAGGCACACTGCGGTCGACACAGTCGCCCCGTCACGGCCGAGCGGAAACTGACAACAGTTCCGATAGTAACGAAAGTATCGATACTTTCTCCAAAGTTGATAATATCTGATCGATCGACCGATACGATATGGGTCAGCGCCACCTCGAGACGCCCACCGAACTGACGATCGACTGTGCCGCCCACCGACTCGAGGTGGATGCTGCGGCCACAGTCGCGCGAGCAGCCTTCGAGCATGCAGGCGAGATGGCAACCCTCGAGTACGGACGCCCGGCTGCCGTCTTGGGTGCCGTCCGGCTCGCCGCCCGTCGCACCGGTGTCGGTGAACCCGACCGCGACCGGATCGCGGCGACGTTCGATGTCGATCCAGAGCGTGTCGTCCACGCCGACGAGTTGTTGGCGACGTATCTGAGTCCGCCTGCCGATGCCGACGAGATCCGCTCGCTCCGGCGGACGCTCATCGTGGCCCAGGAGGTTCTGGCCGCGATCGAGCGTGGCCGCAGCGCTGGCCCCGAGCTTCCGGGCTCGCACCTCGCTGACGCCGCGCCCTTCCTGCTCGCCCGCGCGAGCAGCCACCTCGACGCCCGCACCGACTGCGAGTGCCCGGGGCTCGACGCGGCAGCACTTCGTGACCACATCGACCGACTCGAGGCCGACCTCGAGCTCGCTCGGCTGGGCACGAAACTCTACGGACTGGTGTCTACTGAGAACTAAGCGGGCCGCTTATCGGATGTAGTTGGCCTCGTCGCCGAGTTTGTGTCGGAACGCCCGGTAGGCGTTTTCGCCGCGCTCGGTCAACTCGACGACGCGCCGACGGCCGACGGACTCGATCGTGACGTAACCGTCTTCGACCAGCGGCTCGAGGACGTGGGTATCTAGCACGCGGAACGCGCCCTTGTCCTCGCCGTCGCGCTCGTCGGGTGTGCGGCGGTCGGCCATAAACGAGAGGTTTTGCGCTCGCGCATACTCGATGAGGTCTTTCTTCTTGGGCGGGCTCGTCCGATCGTCGTGATATCCCTCCCACGCGTCAGGATCGGCCAGAAACTCCATGATCGCAACCTGATCGCGTGTCGGCGACTCGATCGGGTAGGTCGGAATCCCCTCGATCTCGTCGACCCCGAAGGAGCCGGGTTCGGTCGTCCCGTCGTGGGCGTACGTCGACGGGTCGACGTAGTATGCGTGGGCGTCAGTCGAGACGTCCATACACGCAATCGTCGCGCCGATCGCCGGGATCGTCCCCGCTCCTGAGACATTGACGTACACCTGGTCGTCGGCGTGTTTCGCGGCGATCGTCGTCACGTCTCCGAGGACCGCATAGACGTCCGTCAGATCGCATTTCCAGGTCCGAACCTCGGGAACGATCGACTCGAGTTCGTCGCGTAACGCGTCGTGATACTCGGCTGTCGCGGTTGCGTTTCGCTCGACGTGGCCATCCTGTCGATCGCCGTCCCCGTGGTCGTGGGCCGCGTGATCGTCCTCGAGCAGATAGACTAGATCGGCACGCTGGTCGCGAATCGGCTCGAGGATCCGATCGAACTCGTAGCCAAGCGGGACGACGTGGACGCGCTTGACGATATCCATATCCCGAGAGGTGTGTCAGGAAAAATAACGACTCCGGAATCGGCGGTCGTGGCTCGAGTCGAACCCGCCCGACCACTGGCACGTTCGGCCATCCGACTGTTCTATCTGCGGAGTGGGACCGAAAGGGTCGACAGGGCTTTCAACGTGTTCTCGATGGCGGTGGGGGTAACAGTAATACCTCGTTGACACAGTCGGCGAAACGTTGAGAACGCCCGCCACCCTACATCGGGACAGATGGCCGCCTACGACGCGATCTGTTTCGATCTCGACAGCACCCTCTGTGAGCCGACTCAGGACGCCACCGACCTGCTCGCGTCGACGTTCGAGCGCGCCGGCTACGAGCAGTTCTGTACGCCGGCGGAGCTGCGGGCCGCAGTCCCCGACCTGCCGACCGCCGAAACGGATCGCGAGTTCTACGAACACCTCTTTGCCGAAGTCGCAGCCCGATCTGGCGTCGAGGCGGAAATCGCGCCGACGCTCGCCGCGGAGTACCTCGAGGTGCGAGATCCAACCGCCGTCGAGTTCCGTCCTGGCGCGCAAACCGCGCTCGAGCACGCTCGCGATCGAGGGCAGGTCGGTCTCATCACGAACGGCGGTCGGCCGACACAGACCCAGAAGCTCCGGACGCTCGGTATCGAGGACGCCTTCGACGTGCGGGTGTTTACCGAACCGAGCGCCGGCATCGCTCCCAAACCGAGCGCGGCACCGTTCGAACACGCGCTGACCGAACTCGAGGTCACGCCGGATGCGGCGATCCACGTCGGCGACTCACTCCACGCCGACGTCGCGGGTGCAAACGCGATGGGTCTCGATTCGGCCTGGCTCGATCTCGGCCGCGAGGACGGCCCCGGCGATCACGTGCCGACATACGAACTCGCGTCGCTCGAGGGGCTCGAGACGATCGTCTGAGCAACTGGCCTGGGCTAATTTTCGGGCAGGAGATCCGTATGGACCAGCGCGCGGTACTGCGTATCGGTTCCCTCCTCGAGGCGCTTGAGCAGCGCCGCCGCATCCGTGAAGCTCTCGGGGAGTTCGAACGGATCACTGTCGTCTTCGTCGCGTTGTTTACAGAACTGGACGAACGCCAGCAGGTTCTCGTGGGCACCGATGCGAGCGTAGACGACGCCGATGTCTTGGTCGACCGCGTCCTGCCAGGTCTCGATCATCGGTTCGACCGCCTGCCGGGGTTTGCGCAGTTGCTCGGCCAGTTCCGTCGCGTCGACGCCGCCCTCACCGACCAGCCCGTCGAAGACCGACTGGAGGTCGTTGCTAGCGTCTGTAAGCGGCGGCGCGTCCGCTTCGGCCTCAACGAGCTCGGCGAACGCCTCCAGTTCATCGCGCCGGACCGCGACGGGATAGACGAAGTCGTGTGTCTCCTTCGGGAGCGTGTACGATTGCCCTTCGATGCCCTGCTCCCCAGGGCTCGTCTTTCCCAGCATTAGATCGAGGATTCCCATACCCGAAACAGGTGTCGTGAGGCGAATAAGTGTTCCGCGGTCAACTCGAGACGTTTTCGATTACGATCGTTCTTCGGTGAGCAATCGAGACGTTGTCGACGACCGAAACGGGCCGGCTCACGCTGTCGTGCTACCAGTCGTCGCCAAGTGCCGCCTTCGCGCCGCCGTAGCCGCTTGCCGTCGTCCACGTGCGATCGCTTGCCACGTGTTCGACCTCGTACCCACCGCCGCAGGCCCCACAGCGGTACTGGTCGGGTGTCTTCACCGGTTTCGAGGCCCGGTGGCGTTTCGCGCGCCAGTCGCAGTTGGCCTCGAGACACCGAAGGACGTACCGCGGCTCCGCGAACACATCGCAATAGCGCGGGGCCTCGAGCGCGGCCGCTTGCCTTCGAAACCGGTCGCCGTGACCGGACTCGCCGAACTGCTGGAACTCCCATGCGTGAACGAGTTCGTGGCGGACGATCCCCGCGAACGCGGGCCACTCGTAGCGCTCGTAGGCCCGCCGGGCGAGGACGATCGTCGCCACCTCGTGATCGGCGTGCCACCGACACGCGCCCGCCCGGCGGCGCGCTCGCGTCGAGACGGCCCACTCGATGGCTCCGAGGTCGATCGCGAGCTCGTGTTCGTCGCGTACCTTGCGGGCGTGGATCCGAGCGCGGGCGACGATTTCATCGTCGAGCGTGGTCGTCTCGCCGTCTGTCACGACCTCGAGAAGGGAGACCGTCGCCGAAATTCTTCCGGTGATACGACCGTGTACCGATCGAACTCGAGACACCGTCGCAGATATTAGCAATTTAGTCGAAGAATTTTGTTAAGGATACTAGTCTATCGGTCGCTTAATAGCAGCCGAATTAATAAGCTAGACGCGCCGAGTTCGACTATCGATGAGTCACAACGAGTCGGCGCACACTCACGACGACTCACACGACGGCCACGATCACGACCACGGTGGCGAGTCGACGAGCAGCCGCAAGCTTGCCGCCGTCTCGCTGATCAACGTCGTCGGCTTCCTCGTCGAACTCGCCGGCGGACTGGCGTTCGGATCGGTCGCGCTCATCAGCGACGCCGTCCACATGCTGTTCGACGCGCTCGCGTACGTGATGGCCTTCGCCGCCTCCTACGTCGCCGAACACTACGGCGAGGACGAGCGCTGGTCGTACGGTCTCCACCGCCTCGAGCCGTTCGCTGCCTTTCTCAACGGCCTATTGCTCCTGCCGATGGTCGCCTTCATCCTCTGGGAGTCCTCTCAGCGATTCTTCGAACCCATCGCCATCGGGACTGGGCCGACGATCGCCATCGCGGCGGGTGGACTGCTGGTCAACATCGGCTCAGTCTACGTGCTCCACGGTGACGCAATGAGCCTCAACGAAAAGGGTGCGTTCTACCACCTGCTTGGCGATGCTGGCGGCTCGGTCGCCGTCATCGTCTCCGTCCTCGCGATCGAACTGACCGGAATCCGTGTCATCGACCCGATCACCGCAGCCCTGATCGCCGTCGTCGTGGCCTGGTCGGCAGCCACGGTGTTGCGCGGCAGCGGCGAGATTTTCTTCCTCAAAACGCCCCTCGAGAGCGACGAGATTCAGTCGCACATCCGTGAGATCGACGGCGTCGATGCGGTCGACGACTTCCACGCTTGGCAGATCTGCAGTCAGATTACGGTCGCGACGGTCCACGTCGAAACGGACGTCGAGACGATGCTCGAAGCCGAGTCGGTCACGCGCCGGGTCCACGACGAACTCGCCGGCCACGGCGTCGATCACGCTACCGTCGAACTCTCGCCGCACTACGACGACCGCGACGTCCATCTGGATACGCACTGTCACTGAGGATCCAGTGGTTCGGGGTCACAGCGTCTCTCGATCGAGTCTCCATCGGTCGGATCTCGAGTGATCAGCCACCCGGACCTTTATCATCTCGAACCAATTCGATAGTTTATGCACATTGACACCATCTCGTCCGCACGGAAGCTCGCGGACGCGATCCGACGCGGAGAGCGGTCCTCGCTGGAAATCGTCGACACCGTCCTCGAGCGGATCGAGGCGGCCAGCGACCTGAACGCCTACGTGACGGTCATCGCGGATTCTGCCCGAGAGCGTGCCCGCGAGGCCGACCGCGCGGCAGCGGCCGGCGAGGACCTCGGCCCGCTGCACGGGGTTCCGGTCGCGATCAAGGATCTCCGGGATCGAAAAGCGGGCGTCCGAAACACGATGGGACTGGCTCCGCTGTCCGATCACGTCGCCACCACTGACTCGATCACCGTCGAGCGACTCGAGGCGGCCGGGGCAGTGATCGTCGGCACCACCAACACGCCGGCGCTCGCCCACACGATCAAGACCGACAACCGTCTTGTCGGGGCGACCGCGACGCCGTTCGACCTCGAGCGGTCGGCCGGCGGCTCCTCCGGTGGCTCCGCGGCGGCGGTCGCGGCCGGCCTCACGACGTTCGCCACCGGCTCGGACATCGGCGGCTCCCTTCGGGTGCCGGCCTCGTGTTGTAACGTCGTCGGCCTCAAACCCAGCTTCGGGCGCGTGCCGGCCGATTCCCGGCTCGATTCTTTTGGCACACACACGCCGCTCATGGTTGGCGGGCCGATCGGTCGGTCGACCGAAGACGTCGCGCTCGCGTTCGACATGCTCTCGGGACAGGACGACCGCGATCCGCTCAGCGTGCCGGACGGCGACGACGTGCTCCCGGCGATGGATCGGCCGGCGGACGACCTCTCCATCGGGTACAGCCCGAACCTGGACTTACAGCCCGTCGACCCGACCGTCCGCGCGATCGTCGGCGACGCCGTCGATGACCTCGCGGCTGCGGGCGTGGCCGTCACCGATGTCGATGTCTCGCTGCCGGACTACGAACCGCTCCGCTCGGCGTATTACACGCAGGTCGGCGGCTACTTCGCCGCGCTCGCGGCCCGAGTCGAGGAGCGGTTCGGGATCGACCTCGAGACTGCCGACGTCGAGGAAACACTTCTGTCAACGATCGCGCTGGCAGACGACACGAGCGCGGTCGACGAACGGCTCGCAAACGGCCCTCGAACACAGGCCTACGATGCGATCGAGGACGCGCTGGCCGGCCACGACGCGCTCGTGACGCCGACGCTGACGGTGCCGCCGTACGGCAAACGGCTGGCCGATCGGTACCCGACGGAGATCGACGGACAGGCCGTCGACGGGATTCCGACCGATGCGATGCTCACCTGGATATTCAATCTGACCGGCCATCCAGTCGCGTCGGTCCCTGCAGGCCTTACAGACGACGGGCTGCCGGTCGGCCTGCAGATCGTCGGCCGCCGATATGCAGAAGCGGACGTGCTCGCGGTTGCTGCGGCCCTCGAGCGGGCCCGTCCGTGGACTGGCCACTACCCGGATAGCTGAATGGCGGTCCAAAACGGACCGAGCAGAGAGCCTGACGGGGAAGAATCAGTTGCTCAGGCCTCGAGTGCGAGTCCCGCTTCGGCCAGCGCGTCCTCGGTCGAGAGATCGTCGTGGACGACGCCGGCGACCGCGCGGGCGATCGCTTCGGGGTCTTCGTGCTGGAAGATCGACCGGCCCATCGAGATACCGGCACCGCCGGCGTCCATCACACCACGGACCATCTCGATGGTCTCGCGGTCGGTTCCCTTCGAACCGCCGGCGATGACGACCGGCAGCCGGGTCGACTCGACGACGTGCTGGAAGCTGTCGGCGTCGCCGCTGTAGCCCGTTTTGACGATGTCGGCACCCAGTTCTTCGGCGAGGCGAACAGCGTGGCCGAGCGCTTCGGGGTCTTCGGGGTCGACGCCCGGGCCGCGGGCGTAGGCCATCGCGAGCACCGGCATCCCGAAGCGGTCTGCTTTCTCGGTGACCTCCGAGAGCTGGGTGAGCTGGTCGGGCTCGTGGTCCGAGCCGACGTTGATGTGGAAGGAGACGGCGTCGGCACCGGCACGGATCGCCTCCTCGACGGTGCCGGTCATGCGCTTGTCGTTCTCGTCGGGGCCGATCGTCGTCGAGCCGTTGAGATGGACGATGTAGCCTTTGCCGTTCTTGTTGTCGTGGACGCGCGGCGCGATCCCCTTCTGTGTGAGAACCGCGTCCGCGCCACCGCTGGTGACGCCATCGATTGTCGATTCGATGTCTTTCAATCCCTGAACGGCACCGATTGTGATGCCGTGGTCCATTGGGACGATTACGTACGATCCGTCTGTCCCGATTCGATCGAGTCGTGCGTCAGTTCCGACAGTCATTGCGGGAGTGTAGCAAGCTTGCAGTTATGGCTGTTCTGGTTCCGGTGCCACTTCCTCGTCTTCCTCGTTCTCGGCCCCACGGCGTGCGCCGCGTTTGAGTTCCGCGGCTTTGGCCTCGAGCGTGTCGGCGGCGTCGCCTGGCTCGTCGCTCGAGGCGATCAAGTCGACAAGTGCGCTGCCGACGATGACGCCGTCCGCGCCGGCCTCGATGATTTCGGCGGCGTGGTCGCCCTCGCTGACGCCGAAGCCGACTGCCTTGGGGACGTCGTACTCGGAGAGGCGTGCGAGACTGTCGTGGGTTGCTCCGGAGACATTCGCGCGTGCACCCGTCGTCCCGAGCCGGGCCTGCACGTAGGCAAAGCCCGACACCTGGGACATGATCGTCTCGAGGCGCTCGCCCTCGGTCGTCGGCGCGACGATGAAGACGAGATCGAGCCCGTGCTCGTCACAGGCCGCACGGAGCGGTTCGGATTCCTCGGCGGGCAGGTCGGGGACGATGATCCCCGAGAGCCCGGCTTCGGCGGCTCGCTCCACGAACGGCCTGACATCAGGCTCGGAGCCATACTGCAGGATCATGTTGTAGTAGGTCATCACCAGCAGTGGGGCCTCGGTCTCTATGTCATCGACTAGCTCGAAAAAGGCCTGCGGGGTCGTGCCGGCCGCGAGCGCGCGGTTGATCGCGGCCTGGATCGTCGGCCCCTCGGCGATCGGCTCCGAAAACGGCAGGCCGAGCTCGATCAGATCCGAGCCGCCGCGATCCAGCGCCTCGACGTACTCCTTGGTGGCCTCGAGCGAGGGGTCACCCGCCGTAATGTAGGTGATGAGGGCAGGGTGGTTCTCGCGGATGGCTGCCTCGATGTCGCTCTCGCTCTCGATCGATGTCTCGTCGCTCACTGGTCGAACACCTCCACCTCTGGAGCGGCCGCGAGATCGCGTTTCTCGGTTTCTTCGAGCACCGTCTCCAAGTCCTTGTCACCACGGCCGGAGACGTTGACGACGACGAGGTCGCCGAGGTCTTCGTGGGCCTCTTCAAGGAACCCGAGGGCGTGACTCGACTCGAGTGCAGGGATGATCCCCTCGAGTCGCGAGAGTCGGTGGAAGCCGTTGAGTGCGACTTCGTCGTCGACGCTGGCTGGCGTCACGCGGCCCGTCTCGACGAGATGTGAGAGTTCCGGGCCGACGCCAGCATAATCGAGCCCCGCACTGACGCTGTGGGACTCCATGATCTGGCCCTCCGTACTCTGGAGGAGCTTCGTCATCGCGCCGTGGAGGACGCCGTCAGTGCCTGTCGACAGCGTCGCGGAGTTAGGCGCGAGGCCTTCGTCTTCGTCGATCTCGAGGCTCGAGCCGCCGGCCTCGACGGCGTACAGATCCACATCGTCGTCGGGAACGAATGCGTGGAAGGTGCCCATCGTGTTCGAGCCGCCGCCAGCGCAGGCGACGACGCTGTCGGGCAGGCGGCCGGCCTGCTCCTGAACCTGTTTCCGGGCTTCCGTGCCGATGACCGCCTGGAAGTCCCGGACCATCTTCGGGAACGGATGCGGGCCGACGACCGAGCCGATCACGTAGTGCGTTCGCTCGACGGTGGTGGCCCAGTCGCGCATCGTCTCGTTGATCGCTTCTTTTAAGGTGCCGCTGCCGGCCTCGACCGGGTTCACCTCGGCCCCATTCATCCGCATCCGGTAGACGTTGGGTCGCTGGCGGTTGACGTCGGTCCGACCCATATAGATCTCACAGGGCATGTCGAGGTGGGCGGCGGCCATCGCCGTCGCGGTGCCATGTTGGCCCGCGCCGGTCTCGGCGATGATCCGTTCTTTGCCCATGTACTTCGCGAGCAGGACCTGTCCGAGCGCGTTGTTCAGTTTGTGAGCCCCGCCGTGGAGCAGATCCTCGCGCTTGAGATAGATCTCGCGGTCGTAGCGCTCGCTCAGCCGATCTGCGCGCTGGAGCGGCGTCGGCCGGCCGCCGAACTCCCGCATCCGCTCGCGGAACTCGTCCATGAAGCCGTCCTCGTTCTCGAGGACGTAGCGCTCGTAGGCGTCCTCGAGTTCCTGGACGGCCGGCATCAGCGCCTCGGGGACGTACTGGCCGCCATACTCGCCGAACGTTCCTGTGCGCCCGGCGTCGCTCTCGTCGCGCTCGCGTTCTGTACTCATATCTGTGTGTCTCCGTCGTGTTCGCTCATGTCGTCTCCTGTTCCGTCGCTGCTGTTGCTTCTGCATCGACCAGTCGCCGCGTGTTTTCCGTTACGTCGCTGTCGCCCGCGCCGTGGTCCATGATGGCACTGCCGACGAGCAACGCGTCGGCACCCGCCTCGCGCATCCGTCGCACGTCAGCCGGCGACGAGATTCCGCTCTCGGCGATCAGTGTCACGTCATCCGGTACCTCGGGTGCCACTGACTCGAAGGTTTCGAGGTCCACCTCGAGCTGTGCCAGATCGCGGTTGTTCACGCCGATGATCTCAGCGCCTGCCTCGAGGGCAGTCTCGAGCTCATCGCGGTCGTGGACCTCGACCAGCGGCTGGAACCCGCGTTCGTGGGCGGCAGCGACGAGCCCCTCGAGATTATCCACGAACCGCGCGATCAGCAACAGGAGGTCGGCCTCGACGATATCCATCCCGGCTTCGTCGAGGACGAAGTCCTTGCGCAAGACGGGAACGTCGACGGCCTCACGAATCCGACTCAGCGCGTCGGGCGAGCCGCCGAAATGGGTCGGCTCGGTGAGCACCGACAGCGCCGTCGCGCCGCCATCGACCATCGCCTGCGCCAACTCGACTGGATCGTCGTCTCGCGTCCCATCAGCCGTCGGACTCGTCGGTTTTACCTCCGCGATCACTGGGACTCGCCCTGCGGCCTCGGCGTCGGCCAGCGCGTCGGGAAACGAGCGTGCGTCGACGGAAACGACGTCCTCACCACCCGACCGCTCCCGAGCCGCCTCGAGAATCGACTGCACCGCGGGAGCGAGCTCCGTATCGGAGTTCATTATTGTACATCGACGTACTCATATGTACATAAGGCTTGCGCCATCGTGACGCAATCGGGGTCTCACGAGCCCGTCGTCGACAGGACTGACACGCTCGAACCTGACGAGTTTCGGAGAAGAGAAGGACCGATAGGATACGGTGGGGACGCTACCGAAGCTGGTACGAGTCGCTCTCGTCGTCTAACTCATCCAGGAGAAGCACTTCGTCTTCCTCGTCCTCGAGTCGGTCCTGGAGCTCGTTGACGTAACCTTTGTACTCGTCGAGTTGTTCCCGAAGGTGCTCGGCCTCGAGTTCCAGCCGCTCGTGTTCGCGGATGAACCGCTTTGACACTTCGACGGTCGGCGGGAACGAGACATCGTCGTCATCGCTCGTGCGGGCCTCGAGGTCGGCTTCAGGGATGACCTCGACCTGTCCGTCGTGTTCGACGAGCTGGTCGACGTAATCCCGGAAGACCGCAGACAGCGAGATATCGCGCTCGGCGGCAATCTCCTGCAGTGCCTCGAACGCGTCCTCGTTGACCCGAAACGAGATGGTCTTGTTCTTGTTCCCCATCGATGTCCCTAGTCGTCGTTCACGACACTTAACCATTCGTCAGACGGCGCTCGATAAATGGGACCGGGTCCGCTGGCAGCCGCGTTCAGACCGGTGCTTCCGCGTCGTCTTTTTCGACGGTCTCTAGGCTCTCGAGTGCCTGAATCACGTCATTACGGTAGTTGACCACCGGCGAGTCGTACTGCTCGCGGGCCATCTGGGCGTACTCGTTCGTCGGTGCGGTCGAGGCGTTTTCGGGAGCCTCCTGTTCGCTTTCCCACGCTTCGAACGCCTCAATGCGGTCGAGCGTGCGTTCTGCGGTTTCGACGACCCAGCGATCGCGCGTCTCGTCGTCGACGACCGAGATTGATTCGGGTCGCAGGGAGACGTTGATGGTGCCATCGTCGGTCTCGTATGTGCGGGGTTTGCCGACAATGGAGACGTACGCCGGCGGTTCCGTCTCTCGCAGAACCGAGGCAGCCTCGGGCTGGTACTGCCCGGCGTAGACGAAGAACGTCCCCGTCGGGTCGACGACCCGGCCGCGCCAGTATTCGCTTTCCTCGCCGACGTCTTCGGTCTCGGTCAAGGTCCCAGAAACGAACACGCGGTTCGCGCGATCGCCCGTCGGGAGCAACGCGTAGTTCGGCGCACGCTCGTCGTCGCTCTCTTTGAAGGCGTACGTTGAATCGTTGAATTCCGATGCGAAGACGCGGCGGGCGACTTCGCGGGTGAGTTCAGACTGGCTCATGTTACATCGACCTCGCTTTGATCAGCAGTTCCTCTGGATCCGCTGGCCCGCCGAGTTCTTCCACGTCGTCGGCCAGGACGTACCGGCCGAACGTCGGCCCCTCGATGCGGTAGTAGGTGCCCACGATGTCCTCGCGGATCTCGTCGGCGACGATGGTCGTATCCAGCGCGTCCATCGCCATCTCCTTTGCTTCCTCGAGACTGAGCCCGGTCAACTCCTCGGTGGCGTCCTTGTCGAAGATGACTTCGTGGGCGTCGATGCCGTCGTCGACGACGGCCTTGATCCGGAGGTCGAACTCGCCTTCGACCTCGCCGTGTTCGTTACAGCGTCCGTTCTGGAGGACGCGGGTGCAGTCCTCTTCCGGGCAGCGCTTGATGAGGCCGCTGCCGCGTTGCATGTCGACCAGTGCGCCTTCGACCTCGCTGGTGTCGTTGCCGACCTCTATATCCTCGTCGAGTTCCTCGATCACCGTCGTCGAGTTGAGTTTGACCGAGTACCGGCCCTGGTACTCGTCGGTGACGACGTTGCGAAGTTCGTAGACGCCGCCCTCCTCGAGCGCCGGAAGCTCTGATTTCGCCCACTTGGTGAACTTGATCGTGCCCGTCGGATCGCCCAGCAGGCCGACCTGCGCGACCGAGTCGCTCCGTGGGTCCCAGAGCTCGATGACCTTCGCGGTGAGGTCGATCCACTCTTCGGGTTCGTCGACGTCCTCGATTTTCGCCGCCTCGCTGTCGCCACCCGAGATATCCTCACGCTCTAAGCCGGCTTCCTCGAGGTAGTGATTCGTGACGCTCCGGCGTGCCTCGTCCATCGGCACTTTGTACTCGTCGACGAGCGTCGTCAGACGTTCTTCGACGTCCTCGATGTCGACGTCTATATGGTCCGAAAACTGCGCGTGTATGTCGTCCGCGTGCTGTCGTACGTCGCTCATAGTGTCTCGCCTCCTCTTTGGTTTCACTGGGAGGCATACCGCTGTTCGCGCCCCATCATATTTAAACTAAGGGGAGCGGAGTGAAAGTGAATCGCGGCGAAAGAAACCGCCAGCGGGCGTCGAGGGACGTCTCGAGACCGTGGTCGTCGCCCATCGAGACACTGATCCGTCCTACTGCTCTGTGACCGCGAGTGCAGACTCGAGCGCATCGCCGATCGTCTCTCTGCCGGCATCGTCGACGGCAACAAGCGGCGGGCGGACCTCGTCGGAGGGAATGACGCCGCGTTCGACCAGTGCCGTCTTCGTCGCCGGGGCGAAATCGTGGGTCGTACACGCGTCGAACAGCGGTGCGATCGCGTCCCGCTGGAGTTCTCGCCCGCGCTCGTCGTCGGCGCGGTCGAATGCCTCCCGCAGTACCTCGGGGACGACGTTCGACAGGGCGTTGATCCCCCCATCCGCGCCCATGCGAAGCGCGGGCACCAGCAACGCGTCGTACCCCTGTAAACACAGGAACTCGTCGGGCGTCCCCTCGAGCACCGAGAGGAAATATTCGAGGTCGCCGCTCGAGTCTTTGATCCCGACGACATCGTCGTGTGCTGCGATGGCGGCGACGGTCTCGGGTTCGATGCGCTGGCCCGTACACTGCGGGATGTTATACAACAGGACGGGCAGCGACGTCTCGTCGATGATGGCCTCGAAGAACCGCTGGTTGCCCGCGGGCGCGTTCGCGGTCGTGAAGTACGGCGCGACGATCGCGGCGGCGTCTGCTCCCGCGTTGGCGGCGCGGTCGATCGCTGTGACCGTCTCACCGACGCTCGTCGCGCCAGCACCTGCGATGACCGGAACCTCGGCGTGGGCGACGGTCGTTTCGACGACGTGACGGTGCTCGTCGGCTGTCAAACTCGGATACTCGCCGGTCGTTCCGCAGGGAAAGACGGCGTCGATGCCGCCGTCCTGGTGGTGTGCGAGCACGTCGACGAGTGCCGATTCGTCGACCGAGCCGTCGTCGAACGGCGTCACCATTGGACAGGTAATCCCCTGCAGCGCGTCGCGAAGTGCCATGTCCGTGTGCGACGTGCGACCACGCCAAAATCGTTGCCATCGGTGACCCACGACCACGACGGGTAGCTGTGGTGTGACCGCTGCGTCGATCCGTCCGACAGTATATGTGTCCGGCAGTCGAACGAACGCATATGGCGGATCGGCGTCGGCTCGAGCGATTCGTGCGCTCGACGCTGCAGGGCGCAGGCGAGCAGTTCGAGGAGCTTCGCAGATCGACCGACGGGCAACTCGAGGAGGCCCGCGAGGCATACGAGATGGCGAAAAACGCACGTCAGTTGCCGACCGATGAGGCGGGACGGGCGAAAATCGTCTGTCGGCGCTACGCTCAACAGCGGGCGGCAAAGCTCGACGACGAGTACCGACCGGCCTGTTACGAGGCGGGTCACCCTGACTGCGAGGGGTGTGCAGAAGACGTCCGCAACGGCCGAATCGAGACCTGGTGAGATGGATCGTCCCGTCGTCGCCTGCGTGCTGGCCGGCGGGATCGGGAGTCGACTCTATCCTGCGAGCCGACGTGCCCGACCCAAACAGTTGCGGTCGCTCGTCGGCGAGCGCTCGTTGCTCGCACGGACGATGGACCGAACGGCGTTTGCCGACGAACAGTACGTCCTGACCCGCGAGTCGTTTGCCGACACAGTTTCCGAGCACGCACCACAAGCGGGCGTGCTGGTCGAACCGGCCGGGAAAGACACCGGACCGGCGCTGGTCTATGCGGCCTGGCGGCTCCGCAAGCAGTTCGACACGGAGCCGGTCTTGGTCTGTCTCCCCAGTGACCACTACGTTGCCGACGACGCGGCGTTCACAACACGGCTCGAGCGCGCCGCCGAGATCGCCGTCGAAACAGGCGGGCTGGTGACGGTCGGCGTCGAACCGACGCGGCCGTCGCCGGGCTATGGATACATCGTTCCCACCGACGGACTCGAGGCCGACACCGACACCGACGACTACGCAGCCGTCACGCAGTTCACTGAGAAACCCGACCGCGAACACGCACGCGAACTCATCGAGGCCGGCGCGTACTGGAACGCCGGCGTCTTCGCCTGGACACCCAGTGCCCTGTTGGCCGCGGCGCGGGATTCACCGCTCGCGCCGCTGGTCGAGTCACTCGCAGCTGGCGACCCCCGCGGCGGCTTCGAGGCTGTCGAGGCCAGCAGCGTGGATTACGCAATCATGGAGCGCGCGACAAACGTCTTGGTGACGCCGCTATCGGTCGGCTGGGATGATCTCGGGACGTGGGACGCGGTTGGCCGGAGCCTCGAGCGAGCGGGCGACGAGTCGAACGACGTCGTCGCAGGCAGGGTTCTCGCGATCGACGCCACGGGGAACGTCGTCGCTGCACCCGACGCCCACGTCTCGCTGCTCGAGGTCGACGATCTGATCGTGACGGCGTTCGGGAATCGACTCCTTATCGCTCCACGGGATGCATCGCAGCGAGTGCGCGATGTGGTTGATCGCTTGCGCCATCGGGACGCCTTCTAACACGTCTGTCAACACGCCACACACCGGCTACGCTCGAGCGGTGATCGAGTGGTTCTGACTGCTGTTTGGCGATAAAAATCGAAGTTAGAATTCGCTCGCGACTATCAGGCTAGCTTGGCCTCGGTGTCACCGTTTGACGGCCACAGCGCCCAGATGAGGACCGCAACGATGAGTGCCAGTCCCAGTGCGCCCGTCTCCACGACGGACAGCCTGATACCGAACCACGAGAGCACCGTTCGCAACTCGACGATCAGTGGCGTCAGGAACGCCATGATGACGAGGAGTCCGCCCTTCGAGATACGCATATTAGGGCATCACCCCACGGACGGACTCGAGGACGAGACTCGGGTCGACGACGACGCTTGGCTTCCAGGGGTCGATGCCGGGGCCGAACAGTCCGCCGGCGTCGATGATGCTCGCAAGCGGGAGCGAGTAGGCGATGATCACGAGGACGACGGCGATCGAAGTCCAGAGCTTGAGGTTGTCGATGATCGCTGGCGAGTCCTCGGGGCCCGAGAGCGTGCCGGCATAGGTGTTGTCCGGAATCGCATCGCTGGTGGAGCCACCGATGGTGGTCAGGACCATGTTCGTGATGAACAGGTACACCGAGAGAGTCAGCAACGCCGCGCCCAGAGCGATCTGTGCGTCGATCTCAGCGACGGTCCCGACGGCGGGATCGAAGCTGAAGCCCTGATACTGCGGCTCGGCAGTCCGGCGAGGCATCCCGAACAGCCCGGCCCGGTGCATCGCGTTCGACATGAAGGTCATGCCGATGAACCACAGCACGACCTGGACCAGCCCGAGCGAGCGGTTCCAGATCTCTTTGCCGGTCAACTGTGGGATGAACCAGTAGGACGCCGCCATGAAGGTCAACGCGACGGCGGTGCCGACGGTGAGGTGGAAGTGACCGACGACCCACCAGGAGTTGTGAACGAGGTAGTTGATGCTCAGGCCGGCGTTGATCATGCCGGAGAAGCCACCGGCAGCGAACATGAGGCCGGCAAGCGCCATCCCGGTAAACGCCGGGTCACGCCATGGAAGTGCCTTGAGCCAGCTGAGGTAGCCCTCACCGCCGCGCTGGCGCGCGCCGTGTTCCATGCTGGCGACGACGGTAAACGCGGTCAGCAGGCTTGGCAACAGCAGGAACATCGTGTTCGTCATCGCGATGAACTTGAACCCTTCCGCAATGCCGGGATCCAGATACTGGTGGTGGATCCCGACTGGCGTCGACAGGATCAGGAACAGCACGAAGACAACGCGTGCGAGCGGATCGCTGAATAGCTTGCCACCGGAGAGCTTCGGCAGCATGGTGTACCACAGCATGTACGCCGGCATCAGCCAGAAGTACACGACTGGGTGGCCGAAGAACCAGAACAGCGTCCGGGTGAGCAGCGGATTAACGGAGTCGATGATCCCCAGCGACCACGGGAGTAGGAACGCGAGGATCGAGATGGCGACACCGATCGAGCTGAGATACCAGAACAGCATCGTCGTCAACGCCATGAACGTCGGCAGCGGGATCCGTTCGTCGGGATTGTCCTTCTTCCAGGCCCACCATGTCCGGAACCAGTCGAAGCCAGCGAGCCAGGTCCCGACGACGAACAGGACGAAGCCCACATAAAACGCCGGATGCGCCTGGAACGGCGAATAAAACGTATACAGGACGTCGGCGTTCATCGGAATCTGGTCGACGACGCCGCCGAGGATCGAGACGCCGACCAGGAGCGTTCCGAGCGTCATCATTGCGTACCAGCCCCACGTAAAGCGGATGTCTTTGACACCGCGATCGAGGCTAGTCGTTACTGCCCAGGTGAAGATCCCCACGAGGAAGAAGATCGTGAACGTGATCACCAGCAACACGCCGTGGGCAGTCAACACGGTGTAGTAGTCCTGCGAGGGGATGAACCGCAAGACGTTCGTTCGGTGCAGGCCCTGAATGAGCCCGAGCGTCCCGCCGATCATCAGCGCGAGGAAGGAACTCCAGAGTGTGGCTCTGATTACGCGTGCCTCCTCTGGGAATTGATCGATGTAGGCGTTACGCATCGCCATCACCTCCTTCGGTTGCGTTGGTGACCGTGAGCGTATCACTTTCCTCGTGGCCGTCGACGGTCACCGTCCAGTCGTGGTCGCCTGTTCCAAGGTCAGTCGTGTCGACCGCGAACTCGACGGTTTCGCTGCCGTGTGCGGGCACCGTGACGTCTTGCTCGAGTGACTGCTGATCGCCGATTTCGAGGGTTGCGGTCGTTTCGAGGTCGTAGTTCATGTCGTTGCTGACAGTGGTGTTGATCGTCGTCTGGTTGCCGAGCTGGGCTTCGTCAGACGCGTCGGTCGACAGCTCGGTCAGATCGAACTCGTCTTGCGGAACAACGTTCAGTTTCCCTTCCATCGTGTGATGGTATGCACCACAGTACTCGTTGCAGAGAATGCCGTACTCGCCGGATTCGTCGAACTCGACGGTCATCTCTGAGACCTGTCCAGGGACGACCATCGTGTTCACGTTCGTCCCGGCGACGGTGAAGCTGTGTGTCACGTCCCGGCTCGTCACGTAAAACGTCACGGTGCTGTTCGCCGGCACCGTGATCTCGCTTGGTGTGTACGTCCACGCCTGAGCGACGACGGCCGCCTCGTATTCGTTGCCACCGACGTGTGTGACGCCGGGGTCGCTGAACCGCTCGTCGTCGTTGATCGTGTCCGGATCGATGGACCCACCATCGTCGTCGATCATCGCGATACCAGGGCCGACTGCCCCGTACGTGATTGTCGCGATGAAACCGACGATTAACACCATCGACACGGCCAGCCAAGTCTTTTCGTAGGTGTGAATGTTCATGCAACCCCCACCACCGTCAACAGCACCCCGGTGACGGTCGGCCCGTTACCGAGGAACTCGATGAAGTACATGAATATCCACAGTGCCACCAGTATGAGAAAGTAGATCCCAACCAGGATCGCTGTTCCGATCGGATCGTACTCGTCGTGATCGAGTTCACGAACCTGATCGGTCTCATCAGTGGGATGCTTCCCATCCACCCCTTTTTCGATAGCCGAACTCATACGGAGTGGTAGGGAAAGGGCATGACTTACTGCCAATCATCATTCCCGGCCACTGGGAACGGGTTGGGGAATTAAGCTATCCACCGCCTAAACCAATGTGTATGAGCCTCGAGACACTCCAACCTCGACACGCGGCAGCTGTCGGGTTGCTTGCGTTGATCCCGCTTATCGTCTATGGAATTACGGATTCGGCATTCGCCGGTGGCGTCAGCATGCTCAACACTGGCCTCATCTACGGCTCGCTGTATCTCGCCATGTCACCGGTCGAGACATCCCACGGCCACCATGGTGACGGCAGCGGTACCCTCGGCTAACGCTTTCAGTTCAGATGACCCTCGTTTCATCCGTATCGAGCCCGCTCTCGACCGCTCTTCCGCTTGAGTCCGGCGTCCACTCACTGATCGTACCGCTGATGGGTGCGTCGGTACCGTCGGGTGCCGTCCTCGAGCGCGTGAACCTGCTTTTGCTCTTCGTCGTCGGACTGCTGGCCGGCGCACACTGTTTGGGGATGTGTGGCCCACTGGTGACGGCGTATGCCGACCGGATCGGTGCGGCGAGCAGTAAACGCCGCGACGACACGCTCACCGGCTACGAGGTGCGCCAGCATGCGCTGTTTAACCTCGGTCGGACGGCCAGCTACGCTGCGGTCGGCGGCCTGTTCGGCCTGCTGGGGGCAATCACGATCGCCTCGAGCGAGGCCGTCGCCGCCATCGGCGACAGCGTCAGGGGCGTGACGGGAATCCTCGTCGGGATCGCGATCGTCACGAGCGGCCTGTACTATCTCCGGGGGCAAACTGCCGTTCCCGGTCACGGGCTACCGATCATCGGAACGATCTTCCGCCGACTCTCCGATCTCCTCTCGAGCCGGATCGACCGCTACGCGACGTCGCCGGGGATTTTCGCACTCGGTGCGGTCCACGGCCTCATGCCGTGTCCGATCATCTATCCGGCGTACCTCTATGCGTTCGCGCTCGGCTCACCGACGCGCGGGGCGCTCTCGCTCGCCGCCCTCGGGCTGGGGACGATTCCCACACTGTTCGCCTACGGGACCGTCCTGAACACGATCGGACCCGACACGCGCGTGCGACTTCATCGTGGACTGGGGGCTGCGTTCGTCGTGCTCGGCTACATTCCCCTCTCACACGGGCTGATGCTGTACGGCATCCATCTGCCACACGTCCAGCTCCCGTACATTAACCTGTTCTAACGATGGGTGAGAATCCACGGCAGTCCGCGCAGTCGCCCGCGGCGGCAGCCAATGCAGGAACTGCGAACCCGACCGGCAACGGGTCACCGGCCGAGCCCGAGGCCGGCACCGATACCTGCGACCTCTGTGAGCTGCCGACTCCGCCGACTCCGATCACCGAGCCCGACGTAGACGGCTCGTTTTGTTGTCAGGGCTGTCTCGAGGTCGCTCGGACGCTCGAGCGAACCGACGGCCCTGACGAGGCGGAGCTTCAGTCACGACTGGACGACGACGGTCCCGACCTCGATGAGCTCGAGGGTGAGGACGCCTTCCTCGCGGTCGATGGGATGCACTGTTCGACGTGTGAGGCCTTCCTCGAGACGACCGCCGAACGCGAAGCGGGCGTCCGCGGCGTAACGGCCAGTTACGCGACGGACACGATCCGAATCGTCTACGATCCCGACGAACTCGCGGCTGACGAACTTCCCGACATCGTTTCTGGCTACGGCTATACTGCGTCAGACCGCTCGAGTGCCGACGATGAAGACGCCGATGATCGGCTCGGTGCGCTCTTGTTCGGGGCCTTTTTCGGCATGATGGTCATGACGTGGTACATCCTGTTTCTGTACCCGACCTACTTCGGTTTCGAGCCGATCGCCGACTTCGGCGGCTATGACGGCATGTTTCTGACGGCGAACATCTGGGTGTTTACCTCGTTCGTCCTCTTTTATACCGGCTATCCGACCCTCCGCGGGGCGTACGTCAGCCTCCGGGCGGGTCGACCGAACATGGACCTGCTCGTTGCGCTCGCCGCACTCGGCTCGTATAGCTACAGCGCGATCGCGACTCTGCTAGGGCGGACCCACGTCTACTTCGACGTGACCGTTGCGATCATTATCGTCGTCACCGCGGGCACCCACTACGAGCAGGCGGTCAAACGCCGTGCGACCGGCCTCCTCTCTGAACTGACCGAACAGCAGGTCGACGAGGCGCGCCGCGAGAGCGGCGAGACGGTCCCCCTCGAGGACGTCGACCCCGGCGACCGCCTGCTCGTCCGTCCCGGCGAGCGGATCCCGCTCGACGGCAACGTCGCTGAAGGCTCGGCTGCCGTCGACGAGTCGCTCGTCACCGGTGAATCGCTGCCCGTCGGCAAGACGCCGGGTGATCCGGTTCGGGGTGGCACCGTCGTTACCGACGCCCCGCTCGTTGTCACGGTCGGCGACGAGGCCGAAAGCACGCTCGACCGGCTCGTTTCGCTGCTCTGGTCGATCCAGAGCGCCCGTCCAGGCGTCCAGCGACTCGCCGACAAGCTCGCGACGGTGTTCGTCCCGCTTGTCGTCATCCTCGCGGTCGGCACAACCGCCGTCTTGCTCGCGACCGGCTCGAGCGTCTCGCGGGCGCTGTTGATCGGGCTGACAGTCGTGATCGTCTCCTGTCCGTGTGCACTCGGGCTCGCGACGCCGCTTGCGATCGCCGCGGGGATTCAGTCCGCCGCCGAGCGGGGGATCGTCGTCGCCGCGGAGACGATCTTCGAGGACGCCAGAGATGTCGATGTCGTCGTCCTCGACAAGACGGGGACGCTCACGACTGGGACGATGACTGTCGAAGACGTGCACGCCGTCGATGACGTCGATGCCGACGAACTGCTCCGGCGGGCTGGCACCGTCGAGGCACTCTCCGAACATCCGATCGCAGCCGCCATCGCGGACGCAGCATCCGAGTCTGCGACCGAGGACGCAACGACCGCCGTCGACGAGTTCGAGCGGGCCGACCGCGGTGTCAGCGGCTGCGTCGACGGCGACCGCGTCGTCGTCGGCCACCCCGACTTCCTCCGCGAGCACGGGCTCGCCGTTCCCGACGCGCTCGCGTCTCGAATCACCGAAACCCGTGACGCGGGTGATGTACCGGTCGTCGTCGGCTGGGACGGGCAGGCTCACGGCGTGATCGTCGTCGGTGACTCACCGCGTGACGAACTGGGTGACGCGCTCGAGACCCTCTCGTCGGGCCGCGACGTCGTCGTTCTGACGGGCGACGAGGGCGCGGCGGCCGATCGGTTCCGCGCGCTCGAGGGTGTCGACGAGGTCTTTGCCGGTGTTCCGCCGGAGGCAAAAGCCGAGACTGTCGACCGGTTGCGGAGCCGAGGGACGGTCGCGATGGTCGGCGACGGGAGCAACGACGCGCCCGCGCTGGCGACTGCGGACGTCGGAATCGCGATGGGCAGTGGGACGAAACTCGCGACTGACGCAGCCGACGCGGTGATCGTCGGCGACGACCTCGGTGCCGTCTCCGAGACGTTCGATATCGCGACGAGCACCCACCGGCGAATCCGGCAGAACCTCGGCTGGGCCTTTGCCTACAACGCGGTCGCGATCCCGCTGGCGGTGCTCGGCCTGTTGAACCCACTGTTCGCCGCCGTCGCGATGGCTGCCAGTAGCGCGCTGGTCGTCCTCAACTCCTCGCGATCGATGTAGCCACGTGAGCCGACTCGGTTCGGCTGCCGGTTACTCCACTGTATCCTCGTCAGTTGTGACAACCCGCTCGAGTTCCCGGCGCTCGCCGTTTTCGTAGACGTAGGTCGTCTCCGCGTCCTCGTCGCGTGTCCGTCGATGACTGCCGTCACAGAAGGGAAACGATCCCGACAGGCCGCACTGACAGACCGCGATATCACCGTTTTCGTCGTCGATATCGGACGGCTCGAGTTTTCGTGGCCCCGTCGCCTCGAGTTCGACAAGTCGTGACATGACTTCGTCTCGGATCGCCGGCGACAAAACCTTTCGCTCGCATCGGGGGGTCGTCGAACGGGCGACTACGATCGTTGCTGTCACACTGCATGGGTTCCGGGAACGGCAAGGTTCTTGGTATGGCTCTCGAATATCGGGGTACGCACAGCTATGTCGTCTCCTGCGGCAATGCCGACGGCGGTCGCACTCGCGGTCGTCAAAACGCTCGTCCTCATCGTCGGCGGCGTTATCACGTCGTTTGCGTACAAGGCCTATCGGCGAACCCGGCAGCCAGCCCTTGGCTATCTCACACTTGGGTTCGGGCTCGTGACGCTCGGGCTGGTGCTCGCCGGCATGCTATATGAGTTGCTCACTGTTCCGTTAATGACAGGCATCCTTTTCGAGAGCCTGCTAGTTCTGGCTGGCTTTCTCGTGATCGCGCATTCGCTGTACGTCACCTGACGTCTATCGTACGTCGATCGAACGCGAGATACGATCGATCCCTCACGGACTGGTGTCCGGCAGTATACGAACCCAAACTGTTTGGGGATCACTCGTATCCGTGATCGGGCAATACGTCGGCACACGGCAGGGAAATCTAGTAACTACTGAACGTCACTGCACACCTGCTTGCACGACCGCTGTGCGATCGGTGTGACGCGGTTCAGTTGGGACTAGCGAGCATTGACACGGTCTGCTGTCAGTGTCGGTGGGACCGCGACCGTCTTGGGGTCCTCCCGGTACCCAACAACAGGAAACCGTATGAACCATGGCGCTCCGCCCTGCCGTCGTACCCCCTTCTTTCCGACAGACTTCCCGATATGATCGTCGACGAACGAGCAGCATACGGGGCGGCCCAGCTGGTCGCGAACCTGCCGTAACCACCCAGACGTAAGTAGACAGCATCACGAGTGATGGGTATGAGCGGCGATCCCGTCTACGTAAGACCGACGTGGAGACGTGTTTCGAGTTGTCTGTATCGACTCCTCTCGACGAGTGATCGGCCATGAACGACGCCGACGACCCGGAACTGGCCGTCGGTGCCGACGCGTTCACGGACCAGGGTGCCGGTCTCGAGGTCGCGATCGTCGGCGCGGGTGCCATCGGTGCGACGACGGCCTACGATCTCGCACGCGAAGGTGCAGCCGTAACGCTCTACGACCGCGGCAGCGTCGCAAGCGGTGCGACCGGCCGGGCCGCAGGGATCTGCTACGATGCCTTCGCGGATGGGCTCGACGCCGAACTCGCTGGCGAGGCGATCGAGCGCTTTCGCACACTCGCAGGCGACGATACCTTCCCGTTCGTTGAATGTCCGTACGTCTGGCTCGCCCGCGAGGACGACACCGTCCGGGCCGACGCGATTCGCGATCAGATACAGCGGATGCAGGACAATGGTGTCGTCGCTCTCGAGATGGACGGCGACGCACTCGCCGACCGGTTCCCTGCCCTGCGGACGGACGATGTCGCAGTCGCCGGAATCGCCGGCGCGGCAGGGTATGCCGATCCGGCCGCGTACACCGCCTGTCTCGCGGCTGCGGCTACCGGTGCCGGGGCGACCCTCGAGACCGACACGCCGGTCGACGTTCGAACCGACCCAGCGCGCGTCATCCGTCCGGATGGGACAGTCCACGACGTTGACGCAGTGGTCGTTACAGCAGGTGCACGCACGAAGGCACTGCTCGCGGATGCGGGCATCTCCCTTGCCGTCAAACCCTACCGCGTGCAGGCGCTGATCGCTGACGGCGATCTCGCGGAACCGATGTGTTACGACGCGACGGGCGGCTTCTATCTGCGACCCCACGCGAACGGCGTACTCGTGGGCGACGGCACTGAGAATCGCGAGGCGGACCCTGACAGCTACGACCGCGACGCCGATTCGACGTTCACTGCCGACATCCGTGATCGAGTTGCCCACCGGGTTCCGGGTCTCGCGGACGGCGGCCTCGAGCGGGCGTGGGCTGGCCTCTGTACGGCGACACCGGATCGAGATCCGCTCGTCGGCGCGGTCCGTGATGGGCTGTATGTCGCGACCGGTTTCCAGGGACACGGCTTCATGCGTGCGCCGGCGATCGGACAGCGACTTGCGGCAGAAATCTGTGGTCGCTCGGGGATCGACGCTTTCGACCCGACGCGGTTCGACGGCGACGAGTCGTTTGACATCGTCGATGGGATGTCGCTCACGCAGAGCTATCGTAACAACTGAAACTGTTCACACACTGATCGCACAGCCAGTCTCACTCGTTGTCGACGGCGACCGGCTCCGCGTTCGAATCCGGGTCGGCGTCGTCGGATGTGTCGAGTCCTGCCTCCGTTTCGGTCGTGTCCCCAATCGCAGACGCCTTCGGGATTTCGACGCTCAGTGTCCCGGTTTCGGAGAGGCGCGCCGTCCCGGCGTCCGGATCGACGACCGCGTCGGCCGGTAACTCGGCGTCACCGGATAGCGACATCCCCCGCCCGGGAAACTGCATCTCGTAACCCTCGTGAAACTGCCGGAACCGGTCGATCTGGATCCTGACGGTGCCGTCGAGATAGCGGACCTGTACGTCGTCCGATTCGGCACCAGGCGCATCGAAGACGACGCGATAGGCGGTGTCGTTCTCGAGAATATCGACGGGGAGCGATCGGTGGTTCTGTACGCGACCGCTCGCACGGCCAACCTGACGGTAGAGGGCGTTGCCGAGCGATTTTCCGAGATCGTTGAACCTCACAGGGTGTCACCTCGGACGGTGCGTGCGGCGTGGGCGGCGGTTACGGAGACCGAGAGAAGGGCCTGACAGTACATGGCAGACATGACCGTGTGAACGGTTATGATCGCCCCGTAGATATCCCTTTTGTTCCGTACAAAAGAAACGTCTGACATGTGGATAGTTCACTTACAGTTCGACCCGCTCGAGGCAGTCAGTGCCGCCACAGACCGGACACGAAAGCTCCGAGAGCTCGACGTCGTCGGGCACGTCGTAGGTGTAATGATTCTCGAACAGATCGAGAAAACAATCCTCGTTGGTACAGACGAACTCTTCTGTCGCTGGCATAGCAGTGCCTAACGCTACGACGCCTATCAACACCGGGGTGGCGGAAAACTGGCGATGGGTGTGCTCGCGCGTGTAGTCACCGTTTTACCACTCGAGGCGCTACCGGGAGCCATGACCGACCCCGAGACGCTGTCGGTGACGATCGTCGACGGCTACGTCGACGAGCCCGCTCACTTCGGGGTGCCGCCATACATTTCGACGTACCCCCGATATACGGCCGGGGCGCTCGTCGATGCGGGGGTTTCCCGCGAACAGATCACGTACCACACGATCGACGGGCTTCGCGACGATCCCGACTGCTGGCGGGATGTCGACGAGGCCGATCTCATGATCTATCTGGGGGGTATGACCGTCCCCGGAAAGTACGTCGGCGGCACGCCGGCCGAACCCGACGAGGTTCGCAAGCTCGCCTGGACCGCAAGCGGCACGAGCCTGATGGGTGGCCCCGTCAAGTTCGGCGTCGGCGACGAAAACGCCGGCGCGACCGAGACCGAACGGCAGGACTTAGACTTCGATTTCGTCGCCAAAGGCGACGTCGAGGCCGCCGTCTTCGATCTCGTCGAAAACGGTCTCGAGGGCTTCAACAACCGTATGCGCGACGTCGACGAGGTCTCGCGGTGGGCCCAGGAGGGTGCGTTCGTCGTCGACCAACACCCCAATCATCCCGATCACCTCATCGCCGAACTCGAGACCTCCCGTGGCTGTGCCTACCGGTGTTCGTTCTGTACGGAGCCACTCTATGGCAACCCCTCGTTTCGGCCGCCACCGACGGTCGTCGGCGAGGTCGACGCGCTCTCGGATTACGGCGTGAAACACTTCCGGATCGGCCGACAGGCCGACATCCTCGCCTACGGCGGCGACGGCGAAGCGCCAAACCCCGACGCCCTCCGGCAACTCTACAGCGGGATCCGCGAAGTCGCCCCCGACCTCGAGACGCTGCATCTGGACAACATGAACCCCATCACGATCGTCGAGTGGCCCGAACAGAGCCGCGAGGGGATCCGGATCATCGCCGAGCACAACACGCCCGGCGACACGGCCGCGTTCGGCCTCGAGTCAGCCGATCCGGTCGTTCAGGAGGAGAACAACCTGAACGTTTCCGCCGAGGAGTGCTTTGAAGCGGTCCGGATCGTCAACGAGGAGGGCGGCTGGCGACCCGGTGAGGAGCCGACAGATGCGCCGACGTTCGGCGACGACGCGCCACGGCGACTCCCCAAACTGCTGCCCGGAATCAACCTCTTGCACGGCCTCAAGGGTGAACGTGAGGAGACCTACGAGCGCAACATGGCGTTCCTTCGGCGGGTCTACGACGAGGGCTACATGCTCCGGCGGATCAACATCCGGCAGGTGATGGCCTTCGACGGCACCGACATGTCCGATACCGGAGCCGAGATCGCCAACAAACACAAGAAGCTATTCAAACGCTACAAGAAGCAGGTTCGCGAGGAGATCGACAACCCGATGCTCGAGCGGGTCGCTCCCCCCGGCACCGTCTTGCCGGACGTACATCTCGAGTACCATCAGGACGGAACGACCTTCGGCCGCCAGCTCGGTACCTATCCGTTGCTCGTCGGCATACCGGGCGAGCGCGCGCTCGGCCAGACGATCGACGTCGCGGTCGTCGATCACGGCTACCGCTCGGTGACGGCCGTCCCCTATCCGCTCGATCTCAACGCGGCGTCGATGGACGAACTCACTGCCATCCCCGGTATCGGCTCCAGTACCGCCGGTGATATCGTCGTCGATCGCCCCTACGAGTCGGTCGCCGACGCCGGGCTCGACACGACGGTCGATCTCTCCCAGTTCGTTACAACCCGGCCGCTCGAACGCGTGAACTGACCGCAATCGCGTCTGATTCGCCCCATGAACGGACGCTTTTTCCGTCAATTGGCAGTTCTGTGTCGGTAGTTCTATTATGGATGGGAATCAGAGGTGAAATAGAGGGTCTACCTGTGGAGATCTCTGAAAAATTGTTGTGTCTGTTCAGTACGGACGTATCGGAGGAGGAGGATCGCTACGTCATCGAGGTACCGCGGCAGGAAGTCGAGACCGGCGACATCGACCCCGGCGAGGTCTATCGTGTCGCGCTTATCTCGCGCGAAGACGAAACGAGCGGCGACGAGGGGACGACGACTACGACACCCAAAAGTGCGCCATCGGAGCCCCAGCCGCCGGTCGACGTCGGCGAAACGCGCTACGTCGAGATCGAAGACATCGGCAAACAGGGCGACGGGATCGCCCGCGTCGAACGCGGCTACGTTATCATCGTGCCCGGTGCCGACGTCGGCGAACGCGTCAAGATCGAAGTCACCGAGGTCAAGTCGAACTTCGCCGTCGGCGAGATCATCGAAGAGACGTTCTAATAACGACCTTTTTCGACGGGGACATCGGCCGACGTCGAAGACGCCAGCCGCAATCTCCGTCAAAAATCTCGACCAAAAGACCGAGCGCGAGCGGAGCGAGCGCTCGGTGAAACGGCGCGCGAAGCGCGCCGTACAGAAGCGTTTCCTGCCGTTCAGTACTGTCGATTCTCGTTTCGCTACCCGAGTCGCGGCGATACGGATTCGTCTCAGTCCTCGAGCGGCGTTCCATCCATCCGTTTCGCCCCTTCCGAGTCGTGGACGACGACCTCGCCGGGACCGGGATCGGCGGGCCGGTAGCGATCTCGGACGGCGATTGCTTCCTCGAGTTCCCGGACCGCGCGTTCTTTCAGCGCTCGAGCCAGCTCCTCGGCATCGTCGCGGGAGATGTCGCGGCCAAGGCCCTCGCACTCGTGGGCACGGACGATCCCTTCTTCGTCGACGGCTTCACCCATCGGCTGGCTGGTACCCGCGAGCGCAACACTAAACGGATACGTCTGGCAGATGAGTGGCCGGTCGTCGTGAGCGATGCAGGCACCACGTCCCGCGTCGTCTTCCTCGTAGAAGACGCAGTCGCCACAGCCGTCGGTCTGGAGCGCCCACTCGAAGGTCTCGCCCTCGAGGACGCCGTTCTCGGATTCGGCAAGCCCGTAGGGCATCGGGCGGGCGATGTCGCGCCAGTCGCGTTCGTCGTCGGTCGCGGTCGTCTGCTGGAGATCGCGCACCTCGTCTGGAAACACCGTCGCGGTGTGATCGTCGTCGCCATCGGCCGTACAGCAGGCCCCACAGCGGGTACACTCGAAGCCGATCGACTCGATCGCGTCGGCGAGATCGGCAACGGCGAGCTGGCGAGCGGCGTCGAGTTCATCCTCGAGCGATTGCACACCTGATGGTCGGTGTCGATGGAGAAAAGTCAGTCGTCCGCGAACGGCGATACCGGCCGGCCGTCCCACGTGACGTGTCCTTCGACGGCGAGTTTCTCGAGGTGGGCGGCGACGGTCGCTCGCGCGAGGTCGCGCACACCCGCGAGGTTTTTGTCGTATGCCGTCTCGATGATTTCCGCGATCGTATCGGCACCATTCGTGGCTGCCGCATGCACTCGCTGCTCGCGCTCGGCCCGGTGGGAAAGCAGACGCTCGAGGATGACACGAGGAGCGTCGATTGCGGGGCCGTGACCGGGATACAACGTCGGTGGGCCGATCGCCCGGAGTCGACGCAGCGTCGTCATGTACGCGCGCATATCTCCCTCTGGCGTGCCGACGACGACGCTGCCCTCGCGGATGGCGCAGTCGCCACAGCAGATCGGGCCGCCGTGACCTGCCTCGAGCGCGACGTGGTCGGGAGCGTGTCCCGGCGCGTCCAGAACCCGGATGCGCTCGTCGCCCAGCGGGATCGTCGTGTCGGGTGTGAACGTGCGGTCGGGCTCCCGATCAGTCGCGTCCCGAAACCGATCGGTGCGACCGTCGCGAGCCCACACCGTCGCGTCAGTTGCGGCCGCGTACGGCTCGACGCCGTCGACGTGGTCGGGGTGGGTGTGCGTAACGAGGATGTGGTCGACGGTGTGTGCCTCGAGCAGTCGGTCGAGCGCGTCGGTTTTCGCCGCGGGATCAACGAGTATCGCGGGCTCGCGGCCAGCCTCGTCGCGTCGTGTCTCGGGTGCGCTGACGAGGTAGGCGTTGGTCTCTCCACCCGGTGCACGCGTCGCGACCGGGATCGGACACCGCGTGACGTGCATATCTCGACAGTGTGAGCGGGTCAAAAAGGATCTATCGACGCCGGGTAGCGCTCTGACACAGGACCGTCCGTGATCGTCGAGTGTGCGCGCGAGCCGGTCAGATGGACTCCTGTCAGCCAATGCCGGTGGGACTGTGACTGCCCTGCGAACCCACCGGTGACTCGTGACAGCAGCTCGTCTCAGTGGTTGAGGTAGTAAACCTGCTTGCGTGCATCGCGGAAACTGTACCGCGAGCCGATGAGGCCGACGTCCTCGAGTCGGTTGAGCGCGTAGCGAACGGTGCGATCGGGCAGCAGCGATTCCTCGGCGAGTTGGCCCTGCGAGAGCGGCGAGTCGGTCTCTAACACTTTCGCGACGAGCTTCGCACTCGGTGGCAGGTCACGGAGGCGGTCGCGGTATTCCTCCTCCGAGAGGAGTTCCTCGGCAGCGGTGGCACGGTCTTCGGCTGTACTCATGCTCATACTCGAGCCAGCGGCGTCGTCGCTGGTAAAGCTTCCCTATATGTGGATACAGATACTGAAGTTTGTATAAGGAATATAAGTAAGATATTAACACAGCCATATAGTTCGGGTTTCGGCAACGATGGTCACGCAAGATAGCAGTACAGAGCCGGGTTCGTCGGCTGGACTCCAGTATCGTTTTATCCCAGCACGACAGTAGATTCGCCCAGTGTGAAAGGACAGGAGTGGTACCAGGCCGACGACGTCGCCGAGGAATACGACGACAAGCGCTTCTCCCGGGGCGGACAGCTGATCGACCGTCGGGAGAAAGAAGCCGTCCTCGAGGCGATCATGCCCGTCGAGGATCGGAAGGTCCTCGAAATCGCCTGTGGTACCGGGCGGTTTACCGTCATGCTCGCACATCAGGGAGCCGATGTCGTGGGACTGGACATCTCGGCAGCGATGTTACAGCAGGGACGACGAAAAGCACAGGACACCGAGCTTGCGGGAACGCTCGAGTTTCTCCGGGGCGATGCGGGCCGATTGCCGTTTCCGGACGATCACTTCGATACCGTCATCGCGATGCGGTTTTTCCACCTTGCGGACGATCCGGAGGCGTTCTTAGAGGAGATGCGCCGCGTTTCCCGCGATCAGATCGTCTTCGATACGTTCAACCGCTTTTCCGCTCGCAGCATCTACAACTGGGCGCTGCCGATGGGGTCGCGGCTCTACTCGAAAAGCGAAATCGCGGTCCTGCTCGCGAAGACGGATCTAACGCTCGTCGACGTCGAGGACGATTTCCTCCTTCCATACGGGCTCTATCGGTCGATCCCCAACTCCCTCGCGTCACCGCTTCGGACGCTGGACAAGGCGATCGGTGAGTTGCCGACCACCGACCACGTCGCATCGGTCTCGTACTGGAACGCACGTGTTCGCTGACCCGATCGAAATCCAACCTATTTACTACGAGGGTCTCCTATAGGAAGGTATGGAGCTCTCGGTGGTCGTCTCGACGCTCAACGACCGAGAGCGATTAGTGTCGTGTCTCGATGCACTCGCCGAGCGAACGCCGAGCGAAACCGAGTGCATCGTCGTCAACGGCCCCTCCTCGGACGGCACGACTGGCGTCGTCCGCGACCGCGACGACATCGACGTGCTCGTCGAAATCTCCGAGCGCAATCCGAACGTCTCCCGCAACGCCGGCCTCGAGCTCGCGACGGGCGAGGTCGTCGCCTTCCTCGACGGCGAGTACGCGATCGACCATAGCTGGTATTCAGCCATCGGTGAGTCAATGGCTGACGGGACCGATGTCGTCACCGGTCCTGTGACCGGTCATCCCCTTCACGCCGGTCAGTCATCCGATGCCGTCGCTGGCCGGACTGTAACCCATTTCCACGGGGACAACGCCGCATTCGATCGATCCGTCCTCGATGCACTGGATGGCTTCGACGAATATCTCACAGAGGCAGGTGAGCGCGACTGTGCACATCGGATCGCGAGCCTCGACTTCGAGGTGTCGTGGAACGCGTCGATGGCTGCTCGCTGTGAGGTCGGAACCGATTGCGACGCGGCGCAGGAAGCTTCGTCGGAACTTCGTTCTGACGGTGGCCGCACCGATCCTGACTGGGGGGCGGCCTATCGGTCGCTGTCGTACCGGCTGGCGAAAAACTACGGGCTGCGGCCGAACGTTCTCGCACGGACTGCCGGCAGCGCGCTGCGAGAGGGGGCTGCCGGCGTCTGCCGGCTGGCGGCCGGCGAGGCGACACCGACGGGCTGGCTCTCTGATGGAACCGATGTCGTCAGGAACGTCACACGCGGCCTGTGGGATGGCGTTCGTGCTCGGTACAATGATCGCTCGCCTCGCCGTAACCCCAACGGGCTCTCACAGCGACACGATCGCGCAGTGCAGGTCTACGACTGGCGCTAACTGCCGGTCTCAAACGCGACACTCGAGCACGCCAGTTCGTTCGGCGGCATCGACGATCGCGCGGGCGATTTGGTTGTTCATTCGCGTCACTCACGCTACTGATCATACTGATCAGATCTCCAGAATGTCTTCGCCTGTTGAGATACGTCAAATGAACATTTCAGTCTAAGGTACTTTTATCCCCATCCCCGACCGTCGATTAGGTATGGATCGACGACAGTTTCTGGCGGCCTCGAGCATCGGACTCACAGCAGCGGCGGCGGGCTGTCTGGGCAGTCCGCTCAGCAGTGAGAATCCCGAACCCGGTTCCGAGGCCGACCCCGGGGCAGAATCGGACATGACGGCACAAGACGGTGAGATCACTGTCAGCGCCAGCGGCGAAGTCGAAACTGAGCCGGATCAGGCAGTCATCGACGTCGGTGTTGAAGCGTCCGGCGAAAGCGCAGCCGCCGTCACCGAGGAGCTCTCGACCGGCGCTGCCGAGTTGCGGACGACGTTCGACGACCTCGGGATTCCCGAGGAGAACATCGAGGATGGACGATATCGGGTTCATGAAGCACACGGTCGAACTGCAACCGGCTACGAGGGGGTACACTCCTTCGAGGTGACGGTCACCGACGTCGACCGCGTCGGCGAGATTATCGATGCAGTGACCGAAGCCGGTGCGGACGACGTGGGTCACGTTCGCTTTACGCTCCGTGAGGAGACGCGATCCGAACTGCGAAACGACGCGATCGACGATGCACTGGCAAACGCCGACGAGGAGGCATCCCACATCGCGGACAACCGTGGCGTCGAACTCGAGGGGACGACGGCCGTTTCGACCGGTGACGTACGGGTTCACCCGGTCCATCTCGAAGCCGAAGCCATGACGAGCGCTGACGCGGCAAGCGGTGGGGCACCGCAGACGGAAATCGGGACGGAGCCGGTTCGCGTGAGCGCCAGCGTAACGGTTACGTATGCGTTTGCGCCGTAACTGGCGACTGTGAGGCTGGCTGACCGCGACCGGGAGTACAGTCGACGAGTGATCAGATCACCGCCCGACAGCAGCGATAATCTTCGTTTTCTGCTGTCGGACACTCCGAGCAGTTGCCGAGAAACAATTGTCACTGCGTAAGTGACGGACGAAAGACGAAACGCTCAGTCAGCAGTCGTCGTTAGTCGTCGGCTGGAACCGCTCGCGAGTCAGCTCGCCCGGAAGCCATGGCGAGCACGTCGTCGAAGAAGTCGAGGGTGTCTTCGGGGCCGGGGTTCGCTTCGGGGTGGTACTGGCGGGTTATCACGTCGTACTCGACGCCGTCGATTCCCTCGGGCGTATCGTCGTTGACGTTGATCTGGGTGACCTCGAGATGTTCACCCGGTTCGGCGACCGTGTAGCCGTGGTTCTGGGTAGTCATGACGACCTGCCCGGACTCGAGATCGAGCACGGGCTGGTTGACGCCGCGGTGGCCGAAGTCCATCTTCTCGGTCGAGCCGCCGAGGGCTTCGGCGACGATCTGCTGGCCGAGACAGATGCCGGCGACGGGCGTGTCCTCGACGAACTCCTCGACGAGCGTGATGGCTTGCTCGAAGTTGACCGGGTCGCCGGGGCCGTTCGAGATGAAAAGGACGTCTGGCTCGACGGCCGCGACGTCGTCGACGGTCGCGTTGTAGGGGAACACGTGGACAGTCGCGTCACGCTCGAGCAGCGAGTCGATGATCGAGCCTTTCGCGCCACAGTCGATCAGGGCGACGGCCTCGCCGTCGTTGTCCTCGCCGTGGACGACGGGCTCGTCGACGCTGACCTGTGTGCCGATGTCAGTGTGGTCGCTCATGGCCTTGCACTGTTCGAGTTCGGCCAGTGCGTCTTCCTCGGTGACGTCCTCGCCGACGGCGATACCGCATTTCATCGCGCCGCCGTCGCGGATGTCGGTAACCACATCACGCGTATCGAGGTGGTCGACTGCCGGGACACCTTCGCTTTCGAGCCACTCGGCGACGTCCTCGGTGAGTTCCTTCGCGAGCACCGCACGTGGGTGGACGCGGTCGGACTCGAAGCGCTCCTCGCGGACGCCGTAGTTGCCGATCAACGGGTACGAGAAGGTCAGGACCTGCTCCTCGTAGGAGGGGTCGGTCAGACTCTCCTCGTAGCCTGTATATGCTGTTGTGAAAACGAGTTCACCGCGGGCCGTACCTGACGCACGACCACGTCCCTCGAGTACGTGGCCGCCTTCCAGTGCGACGTAGGCTTCCGTCATTACGATCTACGTATCGGATGGACGTTCATAAGTGTTGTCTTCGAAGCTCAGTTACGATTTTCGTAATCGGTAAGTGCACGTCGAGTATAGGTACGCATCTCTATGGACGACCTGGACCGACAGATCCTCGATATTCTCCGGCGTGACGCCCGAACGCCGTATACGGAGATCGCAGACGAGGTCGGGACGAGCGAGGGGACCGTGCGCAACCGTGTCGAGCGAATGATGGACGGCGACGTCATCGAGCGCTTTACCATCTCGACTCGGACGGGGAACGTCCAAGCGATGCTCGAGATCAGCGTCGCGGTCGACGTCGATACCAAGGGGGTCTCCGAGCGGATGGCGGAGTGGGACGAGGTCGATTTCGTCTGGATGGTCTCGGGCGAGCAGGACATCGTCCTCGTCGTCGACGCCGCGGACACGCGCGGGGTCAACGATCTCATTACGAAGGCCCGCGATCAGGACGAGGTTGTCAGCACGAAGACGCGGCTGATCTTAGACGAAGAACTCGGCTAAGCGTGGTCTTGGGTCGTCTCGAGCGACCTGATACTGCCGAACAAAACGACGTGACGCCGGGCGAATCCGCGGCCGTCCTCACACAGGCGATGGCCGCATGTCTGCGACCGGCTTCGTCGTGACTGCTGGCCAGGAGTCTGGGGTCCGGAGTACGTCGGTATTCTCAGTGGGTTGGAAAACCTCGATTCCTTTTTCGAGTTGGTTTTACATTCACAACTAATGACTACTGGGGAGAAGCCTGCCGAGCAACCCAACTCGGCAGTGTCCTCCGATCGCTGGACACGGTCGGATCAGGAGCGTTCGACGACGCTCGAGGAGTACGAAACAATATTCGACGCCGTCGAGGACGCCGTTTTGCTCCTCGATGTCGATCGAACGGCTGACGATCGCACGTACCGATATCGACGCGTCAATCCCGCATACGAGACGATCACCGGCCTGACCGACACGGAGATCCGTGGACGGACACCGGCCGAGATCTTCAGCACGGAAACGGCGGCTGCCGTCACTGAGCGATACGACGCATGCGTCGAACAGGCGGCGACGATCGACGACGAGACGACACTGTCGCTTCCCGCCGGCGAACGCACGCTCGAGACGAAACTGACACCGACCGTCGAAAATGGAACGGTCGAGCAGCTCGTCGGGATCGTTCGTGACGTCACCGCGCAAACGCGACCGGAACGTGAACTTACACGGAGTCGCGATCTCCTCGAGAAAGCGGAGCAGCTCGCGGCCGTCGGTGGGTGGGAACTCGATCTGCGGTCGAACGACCTCCGGTGGACCGATGGGACACGCGAGATATTCGAGGTCGGTGCCGACTACGAACCGACGCTGTCTGCGGCACTCGAGTTCTATCACCCTGCCGACCGGGACCGAATTCGCTCGTTCGTCGAGACGTGTCGAGACGGTGGCGAGCCATACAACGTGGTACTGCGAATCATCACCGCTGCGGGGAACGAACGATGGGTCCATACCGTCGGTGAGCCGATCGTTGACGGCGACGAGACCGTCGCGTTACGCGGTGTGGTCAGGGACGTAACGGCGCGAAAGGAGCGTGAACGGGACCTCCAACTCTTTCAGAAGGCGGTCGAACAGGCCGGTCACGGGATCGTGATCACGGACCGCGAGGGAACGATCGAGTACGTCAATCCGGCTTACGAGCGAGACAGTGGCTATTCCCACACGGAAGCTGTCGGTCGGAATCCACGGCTGGTCAAATCGGGCAAACACGACGCGACGTTTTACGAGACGCTGTGGGAGACGATCTGCTCGGGCGAGGTCTGGGAACACGAACTCATCAACCGCCGGAAATCCGGGGAACTGTACCACGTCGAGCAGACGATCGCGCCAATTACCGATGACGACGATGCAATAACGCATTTCGTCGCGATCGAGTCCGATGTCACCGAACAACGACTGCGCGAACAACGACTCAGCGTGCTCAACCGGATTCTGCGACACAACATCCGAAACGGAATGAACGTCATCCAAGGGAACGCAACGCGGCTCCGAAATCTCATCGACGACGAGCGAGACGAGGCGCTGACCGCGATCGAAGAACAAGCCGCCGAGTTGTGCAAGATCAGCGACAACGCCGCGGCCGTGCGGGACCTGTTCCAGCGTGACCGCCATCCCGACGCCACCTGTGACGTCGGTGCGATGCTCTCGCGGCTGGCGACTGACTTCGGCGACGACTATCCGGACGCAGACATCACGGTGACCGCACCCGACCCCGTCACGGCCCAGGCCGACGACCGACTCGAGACGGCGATCCGGACGGCCGTCGACAACGCCGTCACCCACACCGATCGGGCAGTGCCCGAGATCACCGTCAGCGCGACCTCGGTCGACGGACCCGACACGGGCGACTGGGTCGACGTTTCCATCGCCGACAACGGGCCGGGGATTCCGCCACAGGAACGACCGATGGTCGAACGCGAAGCAGAGACACAACTCGTCCACGGGACCGGCCTCGAGCTGTGGCACATCTACTGGATCGCCAAGAGCTTCGGCGGCGAGATGCGGATCACGGACAACGATCCGCGGGGGAGTATCGTCACGATCCGTGTCCCAGCAGCCACGACGTAGCGCACAGGGACGCAGCCGCGGGAACGCCAGCAGTAACGGCCAACTGGTGGGGCCGACGGGCTCAGTTCTCATCCGGTGGGCTCCCGACACCGGGCGTCTGCCCCGTGTGCGTGTCGAGTTCCCCTTTGCGGCGATGGATTTTCCGATATCCTCGCCGGAGGAGCCGATCGAATCCCGTCCGGCAAACGCGTGCCTGGACCCGTCCGTCACGGATCGCAGCAACGACTGTCTCTGGCGTGAGCCGGTCAGCCTCGATAACCGTGTATGCCCGGCCAACCTCGAACGGGTAGTGGGCATCGCTCCCGCCAACCAGCGGCAATCCACGTTCGTCCGCTAGCTCCTCGACGAGCGGTCGCGAACGGGGATGTTTCCCGTTGACCTCGATCGCGTCGAACGGGATCCCCTCGAGTTCTCGGACGGAACTGTTTCGAAACGGGTGCGCAACGATCGCGGCACAGCCGCGGTCGTGTGCCAGTGCGACCGCGTCCGCCGGGGAGAGCGCCCCTGGCTTCGTCTCTGCGGGCGGGTCGGGGCCGACGACGAGGACGTGGCCGCGGTCGGTCGTGATTTCGATCCCCGGGATGAGTTCGACGGGTCCAGTCGGCGTCAATGGCGTGTAGTAATCGTGATTCGTCGTCGCGACCCCGTCGAGGCCGCGCCGGTCAGCCATTCCGGTGAGTAGACGGACGCCAAGCGGGTCGAACCGATCGCCGAGCCTCCGATAGCCATGAAAGAACCGCGTGTGTGCGTGCAAATCGACGGTATACACGGGAACGCATACGCCAGCGAGGCCCTTTTGCCCTCGGCTGGCGTGTTCCAGATCATGTGCCCGGAGGGGACAGCCGGCGGTCGCGTCGATGACCGCGTGCTCATCCTCAATCCCGTCAGCGGCAGTCAATCCCATGTCGACACCGTGGTCGAACTGGGGACCGAGCATGGCTTCGATGTCCGAAAAACCGAGAAACGCGGCGACGCGAAACGGTTCGCCCGCGGCGCTGCACCCGATGCCGACCTGATCGCGGCAGGCGGCGGCGATGGCACGGTGAACAAAGTGGTTAACGGGATCGCCGCCGCGAACGAACTCGAGACGACGACAGTCGCCGTCGTCCCCGCAGGGACGGGCAATAACTTCGCGACGAACATCGGAATTCGAGGACTCGAGCACGCGTTTTCAGTGATCGAGACGGGGCGACGGCGCTGGATCGATCTCGGCACTGCGAACGATCAAATCTTCGTCAACTCCTGTGTCGGCGGTATTACCGCCGAAGCAAGCAGCAAGACGGAGCCAGAGAGCAAGGCGAATCTGGGCGTGCTCGCATATGTCAAAAGTATGCTCGCGACGATGGGGTCGTTCGACTCGCTGCCGCTCCAGGTGGAGACGGCTTCAGGACCGAACGGGAAACGGTCACAAGCCTGGGACGGCCGGGCCATGTTCGTTCTCATCGGAAACTGTCGACGGTTCACTGGCGCTCGAACGGCACAAGCCAACGTCGAGGATGGTCTGCTCGAGGTGACGATCGTCGAGGACGCCGCGGCGATGAACCTGCTCAGCGATGCGGCTCTCCAGCGGCTGTTGGGACGCGATAGCAACTACGTCGTTCGTCGGCGTGCCCCGTCGCTCGTGATCGAGAGCAATCGGGATGCGATTACATACAGCCTCGACGGCGAGATGCTCGAGGCCCACTCGCTCCGCCTCGAGACGGTCCCGCGGACGCTCCAGATCGCCGTCGGCGAGAACTATCAATCCGACCCGGATACGGGGGTATTCTAACGACCGATGATCGGCAGTGGACACCCGATCGTACGACCATCATGCGATCGATGTGACCTCGAGTGCCGGTCGGACTGTGTGGCCCTCGAGCAGTCGCGGTGCGTTCGCGTATCGCGGTGACCTGACTCCATGAGGCGATACTGGTTTTACGAGTCGACGTAATTGTGGTTCTATGAGCACGCCACAGGAGGACGTCCAACACGAGAACGCCGGGCAAGACGTGATCGCCGTCGACGCCGACGACAACGAACTCGACCTCGTCAACCGGCTGGACGCCCATACAGGCGACGGAATCCGCCATCGCGCGTTCACCTCGCTGGTCTTCGACGGCGAGGGCAACATCTTGCTTGCCCAGCGAGCGCCGGAGAAACGCCTCTGGGGGACCTACTGGGACGGCACCGTCGCCTCCCATCCTGTCGATGGCCAAAGTCAGACGGAAGCGACCCGACAGCGACTCGAGGAAGAGCTCGGAATCACGCCTGACCAGTACGACGACCTGCGGCTGACCGATCGCTTCGAGTACAAACGCTACTTCGAAAACGAGGGCGTCGAACACGAGGTCTGTGCCGTTTTGCAGCTAACACTGACTGATCGCAGCCTCGACCCCGACGAGACAGAGGTTGCCGGACTGATGTGGGTTCCCTACGAACGACTCCACTCGCATCCGGAGTGGTACCGACAGCTCCGACTCTGTCCGTGGTTCGAGATCGCCATGCGCCGGGATGTCCGGTAGGTATCGTCGGTCGGTAGCGCGCTTGCGGTCGTACCGATCGCCTTGCCCTTGGTGTCCCCGACATGGGTCTCGAAACGCCGTGTCGCTGCAGCGACTGCTGTCCCGGTGAAAATACGATTACGCTGCAGCTATGGGGTACGGTAACAAGGCTTATTACGTTCCTGTTCGTAGCGTTGTCTGAGGACCGACGAAACAGGTCCCGTGTGACGAAATGAGCTCCTCACCACCGGAAACCGAGACGTACGAAGTCACGCTCTCCAGAGACGAGCAATGGGTCGCCCATCACGCGCTCTCGAACCACCTCGACGCGGCCCTCGATGCCGATGAGAAACCACCAGAGTGGACACTCGAGGTACTCGAGACGATCGAAGCCGACGGCGACACGGAGCGGCTCACCGGGTCGCAAGCCGACCGGCTCTATGACACGCTGGCGACGTACGTCAACTGTGAGGAGACGCCAGCAAGGGACGTCAGTGACGCCACGACCGTGCTTGCGCGACTCGAGGACGTTCGTACCGACTGACCAGACGGTCACAGGTCGGTTTTTTTGCAGTCGATTGTACAGCGCCAGCGAGCCGTCGCCATCTCAGGGCCGAGTCGTCGCCCAGACGGCCGTAATCGCGAGCAAAACGGCTGGCGCAAGCGGCAGAATCAGCAACGCGAACCGGTAACCCTCTCCACCGGGTGGGACCAGATAGATCGCGACTGGAGCGATGACAAATGCAAAGACGATAACGCCGATGAGAAGCCAGCCGCGCCAGTCGAACTCCCGGTCGACCGCATCGGGGTGGGTCGGCTCGAGACCTCCGCCACCGCCGGCTGGCTCCTCGGTCCCCTCTTCACCGTTTGCGTCGAACGCCGCTGGATCGTGGACGTAGCCGCCGTCGTCGCTCGAGGTCACTATCGGACGTATCGAGCGCGTCGTGAAAGCCCTCACGGTTCCGGCACCCGGGCGTAGCCGACCCGTGATCGGTTACAGCTCGCTGTCCGGTCGGACGACGACCTTGCCGAACCCTTCTCGGTTCTCGATGATCTCGTGGGCGCGGGCGGTCTCGCTCATCGGCAGGACCTCGCGGATCGCGGGCTCGAAGGTACCGTCCCAGACGAGTTCCAGCACGTCGTCGACCTGGTCGGGCGTAGCCATCGTCGAGCCGATGATCTCGAGTTGGTTCCAGAAGATGCGCGGAATGTCCGTCTCGGGGTTGCCGCCGCCGGTGCCACCACAGGTGACGAGTCGGCCACCCTTGGTCAGGCTCTTTAGCGAGTCCTGCCAGGTGGGCGCGCCGACGTGCTCGACGACGACGTCGACCCCGCGGCCATCGGTCTCCGAGCGGACCCAGTCGGCGAAGTTCTCCTCTTCGTAGTTACAGACGTGGTCTGCACCGTGTTCTTCGGCGTACTCGAGCTTTTCCTCGGTGCTGCCGGTCGCGTACACCTCTGCGCCCGCGTAGTCGGCGATCTGGAGCGCAGCGTGGCCGACACCGCCGCTTGCACCGAGGACCAGTACCGATTCGCCGGCTTTGAGGTCAGCACGCTCGATGAGCATCCGCCAGGCGGTCTGGAAGACCAGCGAGGCCGAGCCGGCAACCTCCCAGTCGACGTGCTCGGGGACGGGGATCAGGTTGTCTTCGGGGACCGCGGCGTACTCGGAGTGGACGCCGGTGACGTGCTCGCCGATGATGTGGAAGCGCGGATCGAGCGTCGGGTCGTCCATCCGGAGATCACCGACGCCGGCCGAAACCGCCACGTGATCGCCTTCCTCGAAACGGGTGACGTCCTCGCCGACTGCTTCGACGACGCCGGCTCCGTCGCTGCCCGGAATGTGGGGCATCTCGAGGTCGATTCCCGGCATGCCACGGCGGGTCCAGATGTCCAGATGGTTGAGCGCGGCCGCCTTGATGTCGACCAGTACCTCGTCCCGATCGATCTCAGGATCGGGGTACTCGCCGTACTCGATGACATCCCTGTCGCCGTGTTCCGTGATCTTGACTGCTTGCATAGTGCTCCCAACGAACAGGCTATATAAAATCGTGATGGAAGGGGCAAGCACGTCGAACCAGAGTACGTCAATTGACGAAATCACGGTAGGCGCGACTGGTCCGATCGCTGACTGTGGGATGTAATCGACAGGGACCGTTTTTCACGTCAGCGTCCCAACCACGACCCATGAGTGACTCGGCGGACGAGCCCGATGTGGTCGGCGCGGCTGTCGTCACGGTCTCGTCGGACTCCTCGCTCGAGGAAGACGACGCGGGCAAAGCGATCGTGGCAGCCTTTGAGACGGCAGGCCACGAGATCGTGACGCGGGAACTGATCCAGCGGGACCACGACAACGTTCAGTCGAAAGTGTCGCGGCTCGTCGACCGCGACGATGCGGACATCGTCGTCACAACCGGCGGCACGGGTGTCGAACCGCGGGATGCGACCCTCGAGGCGGTTCGGCCGTTGCTCGACAAAGACCTTCCGGCGTTTCTCGATCTCTTTCATGCCCTCTCCTACGATGAGCGGGGGACCGGTATCGTCTCGAGCCGCGCCTTGGGCGGTATCTCCGAGGGAGTCCCGATCTTCTGTCTCCCCAATGACCGTGAGGCCATACGGATCGCCTGTGAGTCGATCATCGTCCCCGAGGCACGGCGACTTGCAACGCTCGCGAACGGCGGGACCGACACCGACGAGGAGTGACAGTCGCCGACGGCGGGTGATGCGATCATCGCCGCTGACCGTCGGTGCGCACTTGGCTGCAAGAGCTGAGAGGGGTGTGTTCTTCCTTTCAGTTGCTACTATAGGGCCGAGCCACGACGGGGAGAACATGGAAAAACAGGCGCTTCGCGAACGCGTGTGGGATGACCTCGAGGAAAGCGGCGTCGCCCGCTTTCCGTTCCCACCCCATGGCCGGATTCCGAACGTCGCCGGAGCGAGCGAGGCCGCCGACCGGCTGGCCGCACAACCGGAGTGGGAGTCGGCGACGACGATCAAAGCAAACCCCGACGCGCCACAACTCCCCGTGAGACGGCGCGCGTTGCGCGATGGAAAGACGGTCTACATGGCGGTTCCCCGCCTTCGCGACGAGAAGTGTTTCCTGAAACTCGATCCCGACGAACTCGAGGACTACGACGCGGCGACGACGGTCTCGGGCTCGTCGACACACGGCGAGCAGCTCGGGCCGGACGAGATCGACCACGTCGACCTGATCGTCTCCGGCAGCGTCGCGGTCACGGAAGACGGCGGTCGGATCGGCAAGGGAGAGGGATACAGCGATCTCGAGTACGCCGTCCTCCGGGAACTCGGGCTGGTCGACGAGACGACGCCGGTTGCGACGACGGTCCACGACCGGCAGCTCATCGACGAGGCCGTCTCGCTCGCGGCCCATGACGTCGCGATGGATCTCGTCGTCACGCCCGATCGGGTGGTGCGACCAGAGGGCAGCGACCAGCCGGCCGGGCTCGACTGGGACTTGCTCGATGACGAGCGGCGCGACGAAATTCCAGTGCTACGGCGACTCGAGGAGGACGCGGTGGACGCTCGAGACCCGTAACTCACTGTCGGAGTGGACGGTCGGGAGACGACGGTCGACGCATTCCTGACCGAGATTGCGTCCCGAATACTAAAACCGCAGGGTGTGACGCGAGCCGGTGGGGCGGGCCCGCGCCACCAAGAATCGATTGGCAGTGGTGGGGAAGGGTGCTGTGGTGGGGTTGCTGGAAGTCGCGGGAGCAGGTGGTGGGTGCCATCGGTGGGGTCTGCCCGTCGACCTCCACACGCGGATACCAGCGACTCCCACTTGAACGGGGGTGATGGTATACGGGTCTTACGCCGAGTTCCGCCAAATTTAAATCGGATTTAGACTGCCTCTCTCGGCTTCGAGAACGTTTATACACGGTAAATATGAATTCGACCCGAAAACGGAGGGATGGTCGGTGTCGGTCGTCTCTGTGCGTCGTCAGCACAGGGTGGTGGGTTTAGTCGATCAGTTCGTCGGCGACGACGCTTGCGTCCATCAGCTGCGGATCGATCGCGAGGTCGAGCTGTCCCTTGATGAACTCCGGGATCGTGTCGCGAGCGTAGACGACGGTTCGAAGCTCATCGTTGAGATCGCAGGCGATCGGAATCGTCGTCGCCTGGCCGACATCGGTCAGAACGTACAGCTCGGCCGCGACGATGCCTGCCTCCTCGAGTTGGGGTCGCGTGATGACGCCGTCAAGACGGGTCACGTCGACGCCCGCGGCCTCGAGCGCCGGGGCAATGCCGTCGTCGTCGGGGCCGGCGACGATCGCAGTCGTCGTGCTCATTCGTACTCGATGGTCGCGGGCGGTTTGTGGGTCACGTCGTAGACGACGCGGGCGACGTTGTCGTTCTGGCCGGTGATCCGAGATTGGATACGCTGGAGGGTGTCCCAGTCGATCTCCTGGGCGCGAGCGGTCATGCCATCGCGGGACTCGACCGAGCGCACGGAGACGACCCAGCCGTGGACACGGTTGTCGCCTTTGACACCCGTCGCTTTGCCAATGACGGCCGCAAGCGCCTGCCACGGCTCGTACTCCTCGAGTTCTTCTTCGACGACGTGACACGCGTGGCGGGCGACCTCGAGTTTCTCATCGGTGACTTCGCCGATGACGCGCACGGCGAGGCCAGGACCGGGGAACGGCATTCGCTCGGCGACGATCTCGTCTAAGCCGAGGTGGCGGGCGACCTCCCGAACCTCGTCTTTGTAGAGGTCGCGGACGGGTTCGACGATGCCCTCGAAGTCGACGACTTCGGGAAGGCCACCGACGTTGTGGTGGGACTTGATCCCGCCTTCGCTCTCGATGCGGTCGGGGTAGATCGTCCCCTGAACGAGGTAGTCGGCGTCGGCGTCTTTCGCTTCGCGCTCGAACTCGCGGATGAACTGCTCGCCGATGATCTCGCGCTTTTCTTCTGGGTCGGTGACGCCCGCGAGCGCCTCGAGGAACCGGTCTTTCGCGTCGACGATCCGCAGCGACTCCATGTAGTCGAACGTCTCGCGGATCTGCTCTGTCTCGCCTTTCCGCATCAGGCCGGTGTCGACGTAGACCGGGGTGAGCTGGTCGCCGATGGACTCGTAGGCCAACGCGGCGGCGACCGACGAGTCGACACCGCCCGAAAGGGCGATGACGGCGTTCGCGTCGCCGATTTCGTCTTCGATCTCTGCAACTGCGTCCGGAACGAACGTCTCAGTGTCTACCATCAGTGGGTTACCTCGGTTTCGGTGTCAGTGTCCGCGTCTGCATCGTCGCTCTCGCTCTCAGTGGACTGCTCGAGGACGGCCTCGACCAGCCCGACGAAGGGCGGGCTCGGCTGTCCGGGTCGGGACGTGTACTCGGGGTGGAACTGCGTCCCGAGGAAGAACGGGTGGTCCTCGTGCTCTAAGATCTCCATTCGGTTGCCCGCCGTGCCCGAGAACGTCAGCGGCTCGTCTTCGAACTGATCGAAGTACTCTGGATTGACCTCGTAGCGGTGGCGGTGGCGCTCGGTACAGGACGTGTCCTCGTAGAGGTCGTAGGCCAGCGTCTCGGGTTCGATCACGGTCGTGTGCTCGCCCAGTCGCATCGTCCCGCCCATGTCTTCGACCTCGTACTGTTCGGGCAGGATGTCGATGACCGGATGTGGCGTATCCTCGACCATCTCTGCGGAGTGGGCATCCTCGAGGCCCAGGACGTGCCGGGCGTACTCGACGACGGCCATCTGGAAACCCAGACAGAGTCCCAGGAACGGCACGTCGTTCTCGCGGGCGTAGCGAACGGCCTCGATTTTGCCCTCGGAGCCGCGCATCCCGAAGCCGCCGGGGACGATGACACCGTCGACGTCCTCGAGTTGGCCGTCGTGACCGTCGGCCATCTCGTCGGCCGATACCCAGTGAACGTTCACGTCGGCACCGAGTTCGAAGCCGGCGTGTTTTAGCGACTCGTGGATCGACATGTACGCGTCCTCTAAGTCGTACTTGCCGACCAGCGCGATGTCGACCTCGTCGTTCTTGTCGGTCGTGACGATCTCACGCCACCCGTTTGCGCGCTCGCCCTCGGGCAGTGCCTCGTCGGCGAGTCCGAAGTGTTCCAGAACGTACTGATCGAGCCCTTCCTCCTCGACCATCAGCGGGACGTGATAGACGTCCTCGACGTCCGGGTTCGAGAACACCGCTTCGGTCGGGATGTCACAGAACAGGGCGATCTTCTCTTTCGTCTCGGGGTCGAGTCGGTCCTCACAGCGGCCGACGATGATGTCGGGCTGGAGACCGATCGAACGGACTTCCTTGACACTGTGCTGGGTCGGTTTGGTCTTTTGCTCGCCGTTTTTCGAATAGGGAACGAGGGTGACGTGCGTAAAGAGGACGTTCTCCTCGGGTTCTTCGTGGGCGAACTGGCGAAGTGCCTCGAGGTAGGGCATGCCCTCGATGTCGCCGACCGTGCCACCGACTTCGATGATACAGACATCGGTGCCTTCGGCGGCCTCGCGGATGCGCCGTTTGATGTCGTCGGTGATGTGGGGAATGATCTGGACCGTCTTCCCGAGATAGTCGCCCGCACGCTCTTTCTCGATGACGTGCTGGTAGGTCTTCCCGGTGGTGATGTTGTGGTCCGAGGTCATGTCGATGTCGAGGAACCGTTCGTAGTTCCCCAAGTCGAGGTCAACCTCGCCCCCATCCTCTAGGACGTAGACTTCCCCGTGCTGATAGGGATTCATCGTTCCCGCGTCGACGTTCAGGTACGGGTCGATCTTCACCGCGGTGACGTCGAACCCGGCGTTTTTGAGGAGTCGGCCGGTGCTCGCAGCCGTAATCCCCTTTCCGAGTCCCGACATGACGCCGCCGGTGACGAAGATGAACTTGTTCCCCAGCGAGGGGTCATAATGAGTGTCCGATTCCGTCGGCATACCGAGTGTGAGCGCGACCGCTTGAAAACGATTTCGGGAGCGAACCGCCACCGACAGAGGTTATCATCCCTCGTCAGCGGTGAACCTACACGACGCGCGCTTCGTGATCGGCGACGACTCTGCCAGCCAGCGCCACGTGGGTCTTCGCGGTCGTCGCTGCTTATGGTTGCTCGTCCTGAATTTCGACGATCTCAGCGTTCGCGATCGTCTCGATGTCGCCCGCGGTCCGAATCTGAATCGTGTGGCCGGGAAGGGCCGACTCGTCTTCCTCGAGCGAGTCGTCCGGGACCGAGACGGCGGTGACGCCGTCGATCGTGAGAGCGCGGCGCTGAATCGGATCGCCTTCGTACTCGACCGTGTCCCACGTCTCGATGTCGAGGTCGTCCATGTCCGTTCCGAAGTAGTCCTCTGCGTTCGGGTTGACCGTGTCTTCGGTCTGCGATTCGCCGGTCGTCCGGTTGTCGTCGAACTGGACCTCTTCGTGTTTGTACTGGCGAAGTTGTGCGAGCATATCCGAAGCTAGATCGATTTCCGCGGTTAACGCTTCTCGGGGCAGGTGCCGGGCGGGAACTCGCGTGGGTGCGTCTGCGCACAGGATCTCGAGAGATGGGTAGAAGTACACCCCGTTCGTTGGGCCGCTATGACCGATCTCCGAGTCATCGTTGACGGCCGCGAACTCGAGGCGAACTGGACCGACGACGCACCCGAAACGAAGGCTGCACTCGCGGACACACTGCCCGTCGCGAGCGAGGCCACGCGCTGGGGTGACGAACTCTATTTCGATGTGCCGATCGACGTACCGGCGGAAAACGCCCGCGAGGTCGTTCCCGAAGGTGCGATCGCATACTGGCCGACCGGGAACGTCCTCTGTCTGTTCTGGGGGCCGACGCCCGCCAGCGAGGACGACGAGCCACGGGCTGCCTCGCCTGTAAACGTCGTCGCACGCGTCACCGAGACCGAACCGCTTACAGAGATCGAGGGTGGGGCACAGGTTCGACTCGAGCAGACTATCGAGTGAGCGCCCGACTTACGTGCAAAACAGAGGGTGGCGACCAGTCGACTACTTGCCCCAGAAGGGGTCCCGGCTGCGCTGCTTGTCGAGATACATGTTCAGCGCCTCGAGTTCGTCGCCGGGAATCTCGCTGGCGAGTTCCTGTTCTAAGATCTTCGCGTGTTTCTCGGGAATCTCGATCCAGAGTTCGTCGCCCTCCTCGATCTGGCGGCCGACGGTCGGGCCGTCGATGGCGACCGAGACGCGGTTGCCCGCGCGGGCCTCGTCGACGTCTTCGCCCTGTTCCTGAATCCCCTTGACCTGGCCGACGCGGTTGGGTTCGTTGCCCTCGAACTTGACGACGTTCGCGTTGTTCTGGATCGTCCCCGCATTGACCTCGACGCCGACGACTGCAGGGTCGTTCTGGCGGAAGGTATGGTCGAGCAAGATCCGGAACCGAGAGGGGCGTGTGATGTTCTCGAGGATGGTGTCCTGTTGGGCCTTCTCGATACCCTCGACGTACTCCTCGTACTCCTCGATGAGCTGGTAGATGACTTCGTCGGTGAAGATCGTCACGTCCTCGATCTCTGCGCGCTGTTCGGCGTCATCGAGAACGTCGACGTTGAACCCAAGAATGGCCTTCTGTTTGCCGTCCTCGGCCGTCGAAGCGACCGAGACGTCCCGCGGGGCGACGTCGCCGACCTCCGCGCGGACGATCGGGACCTCCGCCTCATCCAAAGCGTCGGCCATCGCCTCGAGGCTACCGAGCGTGTCGGCTTTGACGACGACGCCCTCTTCGGCGGTGTCGACGGCGATATCGGCGAGTTCGGCCTGCACTTCGTCGATGACCTGATCGAGGTCACGATCGCGGACGACGCGGACTGGTGCGCCGGCCATCGCGTCGGCGAGCTCCGGTGCGGCGACCTTGATCCCCGAGGCGGCCGAGACTTCGTCGACTTTCTCGAAGCGACTCTCGGTACGGATCTCCGCGAGGGGACGGGGCTGAAGCAACGCGCGAACATCGGTGACGATCGGTTCGTTCATCCCACCGACGACGAGCTGATCGTCCGCGCGGATCGTCCCGTCATAGAGAACCGTGTCGATCGTCGTCCCGAAGCCTTTCTCCTCTTTGACCTCGAGGACGGTGCCGACGCCGGGGCCGGCGACGTCGATCTCCATTTCCTCTTTCATGTAGCGCTGGGACAGCCCCATCATGACAGTCAGGAGGTCGGGGACCCCCTCGCCGGTCATCGCCGAGACGGGGACGACGCCGACGTTACGCTGGAAGTTCTGGACGCGCCAGTACAGATCGGCGGAGAAGCCCTCGTCCGAGAGGTTGCCGATGATCTCGTAGAGGCTCTCGTCGAGGCGCTGGCGAACGCGATCGGACTGGCTCTCGTAGGTGTCGTTGATCGGCGTGTCCTCGTGGGCGTTCCAGCCGGGAACGGTGTCGATCTTGTTCGCCGCGACGATAAAGGGTGTCTGCGAGCGCTTGAGGATGTCTAAGGCCTCGAGCGTCTGGGGCTGGAAGCCGTCGTTGACGTCGACGACGAGGATGGCGATATCGGCCAGCGCGCCCCCACGGGATCGAAGCGTGGTAAAGGAGTGGTGCCCCGGCGTGTCGATAAAGAGGAGGCCAGGGAGGTCGAAATCGTCCGGGTCGACGAGATCGCCCGCGATCGTCGAAATGATATCCAGCGGGACGGCGGTCGCGCCGATATGCTGGGTGATCGCGCCTGCTTCGCCCTCGATGACCGCGGAGCCGCGGATCTTATCGAGGAGACTTGTCTTGCCGTGATCGACGTGTCCGAGGACGGCGACGATCGGCGTTCTGAGGGATGTGGGGTCGCGTGTATCCGTGTCCGACATGATGAACCACCCGAGAAGGTCTTACCTAAATCGTCCGTATCGCCGTAGTTAAACCCATCGTCATCGCCGTTCCGACAGTCGTGGCCGCCACTGCTAGGCAGTTGTCCGGTGTGCCGGTCGCCTCGAGCTATCACCACTCGAGTGGGTCGCTGATGGCCACTCGCCTGTTCGATTGCTGACGACTCTCTGTTGGGAGATGGCCCTGTTTCGGGCCGTCTCCATGGTTTTAATACCGATTAGTAAGTACAGGTATGCATGAGCGATATACTCGCTGAAAACCTCTCGGGGAAGTCCGTCATGGGTACCGACGGCACCGAGCTCGGATTGCTCTACAACATTACGATGGATCTCAAATCAGGGAAACTGAACGATCTCGTCATCGAACCTGACGAGGAAATCTCTCGGCGCGCCGTCGATTTCGACCTCGACGACGCCGGTCACTTCCTCGTTCCCGTCAACCGCGTCCAAGCGGTCAAAGACTACATTGTTGTCCAGCGCTAACGGTATGTACGTTCTCGACTCCTCGGCTTTTATCCACGACTTCCATACGACAGAACAGACTGCAACGATCCCGCTCGTCCGCGAGGAACTCAAAGACGAGAGTGCCTATCGCTACGACGCGATGGAAGGCTCCGGGATGCACATCCACATTCCCAACGACGATACCACCGAGAAGGTCCAGCGTGCGGCCCGTGAGTCCGGTGATCTCGACGTCCTTTCGGAAACCGACGTTCGGCTCATCGCGGCGAGTTTCGAACTCGACGGCGTCCTCGTGACCGACGACTACGCGATGCAAAACGTCGCGGAGAAACTCAATGTTGATGTCGAAGTGATCGCCCGTGAGGGGATCGACGAACAGCGCCACTGGACGTTCCAGTGTCAGGGCTGTGGCCGCGAGTTCGACGAAGAGAAGGATCGCTGTCCGATCTGCGGGTCTGAACTGGCCCGAAAGAACCCCTCGTAGGCGCACTTACTGTTCTCAGCCGACCAGAAAGTAGAGATTCGTAAAGACGACCGCGTTGTAGATCCCGTGGACCAGCGCCGGCATCACCAGATTGTCCGTTCGCTCGTAGATCACGCCGAGAACGATCGAAAGGCCGAAGATGGTACCAAGACTGGCGATCACCGCACCTAGTCCTGCAGTGCTGTATGCAAGGACGTGAACGGCAGCGAAGATGACGCTGGCCACGACGACGGCACCGGCCCGCGAGAACGTCTCGTATAGCGACTTCTGGATCACGTTCCGATAGAGCAACTCCTCGAACGGGCCGATGACCAGAATGGCAAGCGGAATCAACACCAGCAACATTTCCGGGGCCTTCTCGGCATTCTGGGTCGTCGCGTGGTCTGCGCTTTCGACACCGGTCGCCTGCATGGACAACGAAATCGCGTAGAGCACCCCGAAGAGGACGATGATACCGCCGACAATCCAGACGATATCTCGCAGCGTTGGCCGCCGAAGATCGATGAACGACAGGTCACGATCCGTTACCTTGAGGAAGACACCGACCACGAGCACCGTCCCCAGTGCCATACCGACCTGGCCGACGACCTGATTAGCGAGGGTCCGCTGGACCTCCGAAAACGAGTCGAGAAACGGCACCACCGGAATTGCGATCACTGGCGTCGTCAGATAGGGGGAAAAGAGGCCAGCGAAGCCGACACCGGTGAGTACGACCACTTGTTGTCCCCGCCGTTTCAATCCGCCCACGCCGATCCCGAAGTAGTCCGCGACGCCGACGCCGGCAGTCAACCCCGCCGTTACGAAAGCGACGAAAACGACCGGTATCGCCGACGAGACCGTTGGGATGGATACCGAACCCATGGTCCCCTGGTTCAGCGCGTAGCCGGCGAGCAAGACAACGGCGATACTCGAGCCGGCGGCGATCGAGCCGCTGACCGTCTGATCGATATCGCCGTGGCGACGGATCAAAAAGGCGAGGGCGGCGGCAGCGGCGAACGCAACGCCAGCCCAGACAACCGGATCGTCGACACCGCGACGAACGGGAACGAGCATGGCGACCATCGTGATCCCCGCAAGGGCGGTCCCGAGACCGGGAATCACGCTGGCGGTGATCGGGCCGGCGTCGTCGGCCCGTGCGGTTTCGGTCATATCTCACTGTTCGTGCGAGGACCCATAGGCTCACCGCAACCGGACGACACTGGGGAGCGCGTGCTGTACTCGATTACCGTTCGACTCGGAGCTCGGCCTTGTCGGCGACCGCCTCGGCCTCCTCGAACTCCCCACCGCCGAGCAATCCACGCGTCGCCTTCTTCGCCCACTCGACGGCCGGCTGCTCGAAGGTGTTGACGCCGTAGAGTTCACCCGCGAGCACGCAGGCGGCTTCCAGGCCATAGAGCAAGCCGCCGAGTTCGTACTCGTCGACGCGTTCGATCTCGATGCGGACGTTTGGCCGACCGGCAGCCGCAAGACTTGCTTCTGTGGCTTCGAACTCTGCCTCGAGCAACTCACCAAGCGTCGCATCACCCAGATACGACAGCTCCGCGACGTCGGTATCCGGAATCTGTCGGTCGGCTCCCTCCTGTGTCGTGACGAAGGTAACCAGTTTGTCGCGCGGGCCCGCGCGATAGAGTTGGAGCTGTGAGTGCTGGTCGGTGACGCCGAGCGCTCGAACCGGTGTCTGTCCGAGATCGTCCTTACCGAGGCTCTCGGCCCACAACTGGGCGAACCACTCGGCGGAGGTCTCGAGCGACTCTGCGTAGGGCATTATCGCGTTCACGCCTGCGCCGCGCTCGTCCAACGCGTACGCCGTCGCGCCGTAGGCGTAGGCTGGGCACTCGAACAGCGATCCCGACAGGGTCTCGGCTTCGGCGGCCGCGCCTTCGAGCAACGCCTCGAGATCATGACCACAGACGGCCGCAGCGACCATACCAACGGCCGAAAGCGCCGAGAACCGCCCCGGAACGCCGTCGGGTACCTTCAGTGCGGGAAGGTCGTGGCGGTCGGCCAGCTCGCGAAGCGGCCCGGACTCCCCGGTCGTGACGATCGTTCGCTCGGTCCAGTCGACACCTGCCGATTCGAAGGCCTCACGCACAACGAGGAAGTTTGCAAGCGTCTCCGCTGTCGTCCCTGACCGTGAGACCACGTTGATCGCCGCGTTCTCGAGAGAGACGCGCTCGAGGTGGCTCGTGATCCACTTGGGATCGACGTTGTCCAGAAAGACCGTCTCGGTATCCGACTCGAGTGCGTTCGTGATCGTCGCTGCGCCGAGCGAACTGCCGCCGATACCGACGGTGAATAGAGTCTCGGCGTCGGCGATCGGCTCGACCGCCGCCCGAATCTCGTCGGGATCGGTTCGCTGCGGGAGATTCAGTGCCTCATAGCCATGCGCTTGGTTTTCCATTCCGCGCTCGATGCGCTCGTGGGCGGCCGCGACGTGGTTGTCCAGTCGCTCGAGCGATTCTCTCGAGACACCCGGCGATGCGACGGATGCAAGCGCATTACCGATATCGACGTTCATATCTCTGCACGCGCTCGCCTGGGGTAAAGACGTTCCGTGACGGAATCCGTCGAAACTGAAATCAGTAGTCACGTTCGCCAGTGGCTCGGTCCTCAGCTATCGATAGTAGACACTAATCGTTGGACTGCATGCCTGCCCTTGATCGATACAGACCGAACGAATTATCGAATTACTGGCAAACAGAACTGAATATTGTCCATTCATTCTGTATGGTATTCTCTCTCTTTGAAGTCTCGGTTCGTAGGCCTTAAGTAGTGATCGGCGATTGTGATTATATACGAAGAAAGAGGCGGCGTGGACGACACGCGCCGTCGACTCGGACGGTTCAGGTTCGAAGGGGTTATGATCCCTGATGGCTTATGAATACGTCCGGAAGGAAATGAGGATCCTACCCCTGCGGTCCGCCGTACAGATGGGATCTGATGTTAGCCTTGGTAGTTCGGTGACGCCCGATCGGTTATTCGATCGTGTCACCGAA
>Ga0207720_100163_pt1 | contig 62898 bp, 66 predicted proteins | sample A23P2SouthBayCA_2_FD_187751 | JGI IMG/M metagenome (GOLD analysis project Ga0207720, IMG submission 187751) | Aerobic enrichment media microbial communities from Eden Landing Ponds, California, USA - A23 E3 (2) (SPAdes) | ecosystem: Environmental > Aquatic > Marine > Unclassified | place... | reverse complement strand
TAGCCACATGGAAACGGCGAGGACTAGATCCGCCCGAACAGCTCCAGTCCATCCTCGGTGGGAAAGAACTCAGTTCAGGATGAGAGGTATCACTGACCGGTGAATCCTGGTCACGCTATCCAACTACCCGGGTCCCTACCAGATCTCGTGTGATCGTGTACGTGCCAGGTTCGGTGACGCTCAGCTTCACATATTGGTCCTTGTTCTGGACATTCATTGACTGGTAGCGGTCACCGCTGTCCGGGAGCGTGATGGTGACTGGCTCGGTCAGATCGAACACCCCGAGTGAATAAATCGTGTCACGATTTGCCTCGACGTCCAACTGCTCGCTGACTGGAGTTATATTTCTGAAATTATAGAGCTGTCCGAACCCGCCCTCGTCGACGGTTGCCTGGAACGAAGCATGACAGTTGGCGCGTGGGTAATTCCCCCATGGCACTGGGATCGACTCGTCAACTGCTGACGACTGCTGGTCCGTCTGCTGGGCGTTCGCTTCCGAGGTATGTTGGCTGGCAGTGGCACTGCCACTGGCTAGCGCGAGTATTCCGGCGAGGCCTGCCCCGCGAAGCGCGGTTCGGCGGGTTGCTCGCAGCGGTTCGAAGTTCGCGTTCGCCGTCTTGTGGTGTGGTTCTTTCATAGCTCATGTCTCCCTGAGTGGCCCACAGCAGCAGTTGTGACCGACTCACACACTTCCACTCCAGCGTTCCATATGATTCAGTGACGAGAATCGAGAATAATTTCATGACGTGATGATCGTGGTCGATGGATGACTATCTCTGCATTCGCAATAGACTACCTGGAACTGGACCGAGCGAGCACAGACCCTCGCTATTCACCCGTCAGTTCGTGCTGTACTCGCGCCTTCTATCCAGCAGACGCTGACAGAACTCCCACGCAACTGTCAAAAACGGTGCACTGGAGACAGAAACTGCAAGCCAACTGTCTGGTTGGAGATGAAGGTAGCAGGTATCATTCCTCTGCAGGAACGACTTCGGGCATGTCGTAGGACCCATCGACCAGCGACCAGTGGGGACCATAGAACCGCGCCGCGAATCGCATGTCTTCTTCCGGGGCCGGCAGCCAGTTCATCACCTGCTCGGGATCGTCCGGCTTCTCGTGTTGCACGTAGATGACGAGTTCGTTGGCTTCAGTGTGTAACAGTCCTTCTTCGAGCATGTAGCTGTTAATGCCGTAGCGGCCGAGTTCGTTCTCGACGAAGTAGCCCTGCGCATCGTAGATCGGGATCTCCCAGAACTCAGTGACCGGCGGGAGGTTATTGAGGTCGAACGTGATGGTGTACTGTGCCGACCCGTCCAGCGGGTCGCCGTTCGCGTCGGTGAATTTGAACCCAGCGACGTGAGATGCGGGCGAGTCGGGGCCCGCGAAGCCGAAGTCGGCCATGGCGGCCCGGGTCAACCAGTCGGTTCTGAAGTCCGCCGTGTTCTGAACGATGTTCCAGCCATTCATGTCTACTACGACGTCGCTGGTACCCTCCACGACGGCGGCTCTGACGCGCTCGAACCCGCTCTCGAATCCGCTGGTCAGCGCCTCCTGTACGTCGGTCTCGAGGGCGGACCAGTCGAACTCCAGTCCCGGGCCGATTCCGATCCGTTCCAACCGCTCGAGCATCGCAGCCTCTTTTCGGGAGTCGTCGATGAGCGACATGCTCGGGTCGTTCAGGACGAGGCTGAGGAGGGTGAAGAAGTCCGAGGGGGTCTGGTTTTCGACCTGCTGCTCCGTGAGCTCTGCCAGTCGCGGGATCGTCTCGTAGTCGCCGGAGACGACTGACTGCTCCGCCCGTGGCACGCCCGAGCGATCGTTGGCGAGCCACTCGCTGAGCGGGGTGATGGTCGTCTGCTCCTGCAGGTCGTTGACGTACGCGATTTCGGATTCGTCCGTGGGATTGCGCAGCGCGTACCGGACGAGGGTGAGTAGGGTCTTCGTCCCTGCTTGGACGACGTCGGTCGCGGCGAAGTCGCTTGGGATCTCGCCCTCGTAGTCGTCCGGCAGAATCAGGTACGACCGCGCGTCGGTGCTGTTGAACTGATTCCCGGCGTAGAGAGGGAAGATTCCGTACTGGTTCATCAACTGTAGCGAAAAGTAGCGGTCGGTAACCTCGGGCATCTCGATGACGATGGGGTCGTCCTGCAGGTCGAGGAAGCCCATTCCGTACAGGGTGGTGTTGTTCGGAGTGACGATAGCCGTGAAGTCGGCCGTTATCGGTTGGCCGTCGTTCGGATAGTACAACCGATTGATGCCTACGAAGACGTCGCTGTCTTCTTTCTGCGTGTAGTTAAAGCGCGTCACGTAGAAGAGGGATTGCTGGAGCCCGTAGCGGTACGCTTTTTCTGCAATCGCTGCCACGCCGGTCTCCATGCCGTTGTCCTGGCTCGCTTCGGACTCTCCATCGGCGGCGACTGTCTGTGTCACCGTCGATCCACCAAGTGTGAGTCCGCCTGCGATGATTCCCCCTCTCTGGAGGGCCTCGCGGCGTGTCAGCGTTCGGGTACTGAACTGGTGTACTCCATCAACTGTCTTGTCTGAATGCTGAATTCCCTGGTGCGTATTCGTCCCGCGAAGCGCGGTTCGGCGCGTGGCTCGTAGCGGTTTGGACTCCGATGCTGGTGTCGTGTAGTGCGGCTCTTTGCTCATGGGTATGGCTCATGCCTCTCTGAGTGGCCCACAGCAGCAGTTGTGACCGACTCACACGCTTGCACACCAGCCTTCCATATAATACAGTGATGAGACTCGATAATGATTTCATGATGTGGTGTTGGTAGTAGATTGCTGAGTATTTCTAAATTCTCAATGTACCTCCTGTCCCTGTAGTGAGCGTTCACGGACCCCGCTATTCACCCGTCAGTTCGTGTTGCACTTGCGCTGTGTATCTTGCACTCCTCCCAAAACATGTGCTTCAACTGGTGGACAATTCTGTGATAAGTTCGCAGAGACACTGACCAGTTGACTCATTCCTCTCTATCTGAAATCAATACCTTGTGAGGAATTGTATGATGCCCTCTTCGTAACGGCTTTGATCGCTGCGTCGAACCCTCGAGTCATGGACCCACAGGCGTTTGTCGTTGCAACGCTCGTCGCCCACGTCGGACTCGCGATGTTCGTGACTGGCCACGCGCGCCTGACTGAGACCGAGGCCGGTAAGTGGCCGTTCGTGACGCTTGCGTTCGGGTTAGCCGGGGTCGCCGCGTACTTCTTCTACGACGAGTCGTCGGACGCAGGCGCGATCTAAAGTCGAGTCTCGATCTCGAGGCGGTCAGAAAAAAGCGCCCAGTGTTCAGGCGAGGAAGACGTGTCGCGGCCGATCAACGAGGATGTCGCGACCGAACTCGACGGTCTCCGAGAAGGCGTCGCTGCGGAAGAACGTCATGGCGTCCTCGCGGGAGTCCCAACGGCTGGCGATGAACATGTCGTTTTCGTCCTCGCGGTTGACCAGCAAGTCGGTCTTTCGGTGGCCGTCCATGTCGGCGAGCATGTCGGCGGCGTCATCGAAGACGCCGGTGAAGTCGCTTCGGTGCTCCGGCTTCACGGTGTAGAACATCCCCATCGTACCCCACGAGTCGTCCTCGTCGTCGCCCGCCTGGCGGACGATCTCGGGGAGCTCGGCCAGGAAGCCGGCGGCCGTGTTCGCGGCGCGGTCGGTGTCCCAGAGGCTGACGACCGCAGTCTCCGCGTCGTCGTCTCGAGGCTCGTAGACGGCCGTCTTCACGTGCGTGTCGTAGTGGTCGAAGTTCTGCCGAAGTCCGTCGACCTCTTCGAAGAGGTCGTCAGAGTCGGCTTCCGAGTAGAGCACGACCGCGTGAACGTCTTCGCCGTGTGGCTGGCCCGCATAGACGCCCTGCTCCTCGAGTTCGCTGCGGACGTCCTCGTCTTCGCCGCGTGGGCCGCCGGAGCCGCCATGGTGGCCGCCCGACTCGCCGTGGTGGTGGCCTTCGGTGTCGCCGCTCGCATGTGGATGGCCGCCGTGTGCATCGTCTTCCTGTGGCACCGGCTCGCCCGCGAGATAGGCATCCAGATCGGTGGGATCCATCCGGCGGGCCGAGAAGAACTGTCCGAACTCGGCAAAGCGGGAACTCGAGGGATCGAAGCGCATCTCGTAGAGCAGTTCTTTGACGTCGGTGGGGTCGTCGCCAAAGAGGGTGATGCCCCACTCGAAGTCGTCGAAGCCGATGCTGCCGGCGATGATCTGGGTGACACGACCGGCGTAGTCCTTGCCGATCTCGCCGTGGTTCGAGAGGTAGTCCGCGCGCTCGTCGAAGGGCAGCTCGTACCAGTTGTGGTCGGGCCCGCGGCGCTTGTCCATCGGGTAGAAACAGAGGAAGTCGCTGTCCGGCAGCGCTGGCTTGAGCCGGGACTCGATGTAGTTTGCGATCCCGGTATCGGCGGTTTCGCCCTCCTCGAAGTAGTCCTGAGACATATACCCGGAGACTTCTGTCACCGAGACGTAGGAGTCGGCCCGCTCTGTGAACTCGGCGAGGGCGGTGTGTTCGAACCGGCGCTCGAGCGTGTCGATGTCGGCGAGCGTCGGCCGCAGGTGCAAGACGAGCAGGTCGGCCTTGTGGCCAAGCACTGCGAACGTCGCCGACTCGCCCTCGTCGGCGTCGTCGACGCGCTCACAGGACGTGAGGTACTCCATTCCCTCGTCGATCGCCCGTTCGCGCCGTCGCTCGGGCGCGTCTCGCCAAGCGTCCCAGTCGATCGACCGGAAGTCGTGGAGAACGTACCAGCCCTCTTCGGTCTGTGGTGGTTGCCGTCGTTCCATAGACGCGGGTTAGGACGGCGACGCTAAGAAGGGCCGGGTTTCTCCCCAATATCGTGTGATGATACTCCTGTCTGTGAGCGGTTGCGTACACGGTGCGTTAGAAGCTGTTTCGTCGGCTGACCGGGCCAGCTCCGGGTTCAGCCCGCGAGCAGTTGCGGCCCGAACAGCAACATGAGGAAGCTGACGAGCATCGTCACGCCGATCGTGGTTGTCACAACGCGGACCATGCCACGGGTGGCGTTGATCGGGAGCCGCGAGACGATCGCTTCGGTGCTCGTTCGGAGGATGTGCCCGCCGTCGAGCGGGAACGCCGGGATACAGTTGAAAAAGCCGAGCTGGACGTTGATCCAGCCGGTCCAGAACAACAGGTTCGCCAGCAGGAAGATGCCCCCGTCGCCGAACGCGCCGAGTGCCCCCTGGACCTCGTAGAAGTTCTGAATCCCGCCGGTGAAGCCGGCGAAGTTGAACGGAAGCACGCCGCTGACGCCGATCACCGGCAACAGCAGTGCCACACCGATCTTGCCGAGGAAGGTGTCTGCAACCGGGCCGAACCGCGTCTCGCTGTCGCCACCGAGCAGGCCGAGATACTCGCCTGCGGGGTAGAGCTGGACGCCGATGTCGCTCATCGAGATGCCGGACGTTCCCGGCTGGGGCTGAATGCCGAGGAACCCGCTGTCGGTGCGCGGATGCTCGTCGAGGGAGACAGTGTAGGTCTCACGCTCATCGCCGAAATAGCCCTCGACGGTGACCTCCTGGCCCGGCTCGGTGTCCTCGAGCAGCCCGGCGAGGCTCCCGTAGTCGTGCACCCGTTCGCCATCGAAGTGGGTGATGACGAACGTCTCGTCGGTCGGCCCAGTCTGGGACTCGAGTGGCTCGTCGTCGACGATCGAAACTGCAGCACCGATCGTTACCTCACGTTCAGTGCGCTCCCCGCTGTTTTCGGGTTCGATCGTCAGCGTGACGCGCTCGTTGTCGCCGACAGCGTCGGTGAAGCCGCGTTCAGTCGCGACCGACTGCCCATCGACTGCCCGGATCTTATCGCCAGCGGACAGTCCTGTCGGCCCGTCGTCGGTCGCCGCGGTCACGAGCAGTGCACGATCGACCGGGACCGTCTCCTCGCCGTTGAGTTCGACACGCACCTGCTCGCCGTCGGTGGCCTCAAGTCGGTTCGCAAGGTCGCCGTTGCCCTCGACTGCGGTGCCGTTGATCGCCGTGATGCGGTCGTTGGGTTCGATCCCGGCGTCGGCGGCAGGGGAACTGTCCGCGACGCCGCCGACGGCAGCGCCCGGTGCGATGGCGATCGAGCCAGCAACCGGACCAAAGAGGAGCGCAAAGGCGAGGATCGTGATCGCGAAGTTGTTCGTGACGCCGGCGGCGAACATCCGCGTCTGGCCGCCACGGGAGGCCGCCTTGCTGCTCTCTTGGTCGGGTTCGACGAACGCACCGACGGGGAGGATGGCGAGCATCGCAACACCCATGGAGTCGATGTCGATGTCCTCGACGCGACAGAGCAGCCCGTGGCCACCCTCGTGGACGACGAGTCCGACGAGCAGCCCGAAGACGATGCCCGGTGTGGCCGCAAGCGGCAGGAAGTCGTTGACGCCGGGGATCACGAGGACGTTGCGTGGCTGTCGGACCGCCGATGACGACACCTGTGGCGACGAGAGCGTGACCATCGCCGCACGGATGAGGAACACGAACATGCTCACCATCACGACGATCGCAATGCCAACGCCGAGATTCGACCACGCACGCCAGAACCGCTTTGGCTGTGCGAGCCGGTCGAGCAGGGCACGGCCGCGTTTGGTGTGGAACGTGAGAATCGGCCCCTGTGTACCGATGTAGTCGGGCAGATAGCCGCCATTTCGCAGGCTGAGGACTGCGACCCAGTAGAGGAGGAGGCCGACCAGAACCCACGTCAGCACCTCCGATCCGTAGATCTCGGGGGGTGAGACGACAGCGGGGAAACCGTGATCCATTGGTAGTGATTCGGGCCGGCAGTCTCAAATGGCTTTTGTCTATCCCATTGGTCGGAACCGAGACTGGTACCCCTCTCGAATCACGTCTCGAGCGCAGACGACTGCCCGTTGGGCCGGCTGCTGCAAGTCAGTCGACTGTCACTAATTGTTGGTTTGTCGTCCGGGACCGGCTCAGCGTTCGCGCCGGAGCCGGTCGACGACGAATTCCTGGTCGACTTTTGCGAGGAAGGGGCCGAGTTTCGGTCCCTGGTCTTCGTCGAAGAACAGCCGGTAGCCAGCCCCGAAGAAGTCGCCGACATCGACGTCGTTGCGTTTCGCGGCTTCGTAGATCTCTCCCTGAATCTCGTCGGGTTCGTGGCCTTCCTCGATGAAGTCGGCCAGTTCCGCGAGTGCGGCTTCGGTATCCGCATCGAAATCGTGGGCCGGAATCTCGCTGCGCTTGAGTTCGTAGTCGAACTCGTTGCCGGTCCGGCGAGCCCAGTTGCGGGCCCGTTCGACGCGCTTTAGGGCACCTTCGACGGCCCACTCGGGCGCGCCGTCGGAGATGTGGCCCTCGCGGCGGGCGATCTCCTCGCGCAGGTCGGGATCGTCGGTCATCCCGAGCACCGCCGCGAAGGTGTAGGGCAGCCGGATTCGATCTTCGCGTGGCTCCTCGACCACGAAGGGATAGACGCGCTCGGCGAAGGCCTGCTCGTCCTCGTCGGCCTCGATCTCCCCGAAGTAGATCGCCTCGAGGCGGTCGAACTCGTCGACGAGCTGATCGAGCCGTTCGATGCTGAAGTCCCGCGCCTTCGAGGGGTCCTTCGCGAAGAAATAGCGCAGGACTTCGGGCTCTAAGAGTTCGAGCACGTCCGAGACGAGGATGACGTTGCCCGCAGAGGAGGAGAAGGGCTCGCCCTCGAGGGTGAACCACTCGTAGACCATCGGCACCGGCGGCTCGATTTCTAAGACGTTCCGAGCGACGTCCTGGCCGCTGGGCCAGGAGCCTTCGGCGTGGTCCTTGCCGAAGGGCTCGAAGTCGACGCCGAGCAGTTGCCACTGGGCGGGCCACTCGAAGCGCCAGGGGAGTTTGCCCTCACGCAGCGTCGCCGTGCCCTCGTGGCCACAGCCGTCGATCGTCTGATCGCCGGCGTCCATGTCGGTACAGCGGTAGTCGACGGTTCCGGCGTCGGCGTCGACGCTCGTGACCGTCTCCGTGATCTTGCCACACTCCTCGCAGATCGGGTTGAAGGGAACGTAGTCCTCGTCGACTTTGTCCTGGTACTGCGAGAGGACCTCGCGGGCGCGATCTTGGTGCTCGAGGACGAAGCGGGTGACGTCCTCGAGGTCGCCGGACTCGTACAGTTCAGTGTTCGAGACCAGCTCGATCGGCACGTCGACGGCGTCGGCGCTGTCCTGAATAATGGTCGCGAAGTGGTCGCCATAGGAGTCACAGCAGCCGAATGGGTCCGGAATATCGGTGTAGGGTGCGCCCAGGTTCCGGCCGAGCGCGCCAGCGTCGACCTCGCCGAGATCGACGAGGTTGCCCTCTAAGTCACAGAGGGTCCGAGGCAGCCCCCGGAGGGGGTCGCGGTCGTCGGCAGTGAAGACCTGCCGGACCTCGTAGCCGCGGTCGCGCAGGACTTCGGCGACGTAGTAGCCGCGCATGATCTCGTTGACGTTGCCCAGATGGGGCACGCCCGAGGGCGAGATGCCGCCTTTGATGACGATCGGCTCGTCCGGTTCGCGCGCTTCGATTCGATCCGCAACGGTGTCAGCCCAGAACGCATGCCGCGTCTCGCTGGCTTCCTCACGCTGGAGCGTGTAGGGGCTGATCGCCTCCGACTCCGGCGTGTCGTCTGCGTCGCCGTCGTTGCTCATTGCTCGTCGCTTGCCCAGTAGGTCGGTTCCGCACCGACACCCTCGGGAACGATGTCAGTGCCGCCGTGTTCCCCGTGTCGGACCGCGCGGGCGATCCGGTCGGGGTCCGTTCCATCGAGGACGATCGTCCGCATCCCCGAGCGCTGGATAATCTTCGCCGCCAGCAGGTCGACAGGCGCGGAGGCTCCGGCGTTCATCTCGAGGCCGGCGATGGCGTCGACCAGTTCCGTCGCGGAGAGTTCGTCGTACTTCGTCGCGTCGTCGTCTTCGTTCGGGTCGGCGCTGTAGACGCCGGGAACGCTCGTCGCGTAGACGAGCAGGTCGGCGTCGATATACTCCGCCAGCGCGGCCCCGACAGCGTCGGTGGTCTGGGCCGGCGCGACACCGCCCATGACGCAGATATCGTCTCTGCGGAGTGCTTCGCTTGCCTCCTCGTAATCCAGCGCGGGCGCGGTCACGGACTCCTCGCTCAGCGCAGCGATGAGCAGCCGGGCATTGAGTCGAGTGACATCGATCCCGAGCTGGTCGAGTTCGATCTCGTTGGCCCCGAGATTCCGTGCAGCAGAGATGTATTCACGAGCGACACCGCCACCCCCGATGACGGCACCGATTCGACAGCCCTCGTCGATGAGGTCTTCGATGACGGCCGCGTGCTCGGCCACCCGGTCCGCGCCGGGTTCGGGCACGAGGACGCTTCCGCCGATAGAGACGACCACTTTCATACTACCCCGGTGTAGCGGAGTTGCTATCTTAAGGGTTGCCAACTGCCCGGACGGCATGGTGACACACCCCTCGAGCCGCGAATCGGTATCGAGCCCGTCCTGTCGATCCAAGCCAGCTACGCCTCGAGCGAGAGTACGAGTGCGTCGCCGTCCCGGTCGAAGGTGGTCTCGAACGGTTCCGAGAGGTTCCGCATCCGGTTACGGGACCACTCGGCCGTCCCCGAACTCGCCTCGTGGACCGCACAGTCGTCGATCTCGGTCGGGTGCAATCGGAGCTCGACCGGATCGCCGTCGGCAGTCACCGAGAGGACGAACAGGAAGCTCCGGTCGTTTCGCAACTCGGGGTCGACCCGGTAATCGTCGACGAAATCCCCGGCGTCGTAGATGATCGGACACCCTTCGTGAACCTCGATTGCCTGGAAGACGTGGGCGCTGTGGCCGTGCACGACGTCGACGCCTTCTTCGACCAGCCAACGGCCGAACTCGCGGAACGAGTCGGGCGGCGTCGTGACCATGTTCGGCCCCCAATGTAGCGAGGCGACGACCAGATCAGGATTCGTCTCGCGTGCGCGCTCGAGGGCCGCTGCCACGCGCTGTCGCGTCTCCGTGTCGTCAACAGCAATATCGATCCAGGCCGTTCCCGGCGAATCCTCGCTGGCGGCGTACTCCGGCGTGTTGTCGGTCAGCGAGACCACGGCGACCTCGAGCGTGTCGTCGCTGTCCGCGTTCGAACCGCTGATCGTTCGAACCGCCGGTTCGAGGGCCTCGTCGATCGTCTCGCCGGCACCCGTGTGAGCGATGTCGGCCTCGTCGAGTGTGTCCAGGGTATCTCGCAGCGCCACTTCCTCGTAGTCGAGGATGTGGTTGTTCGCCAGCGCGCAGATATCGACGCCAGCACGTTCGAGTGCGGGAATCGCCCAGTCGGGATCGGCCCGGAAGTGAAACGGCCGGTAGGTGCGTTGCCACTGCTGGCCGCGCGTCGAGAGACAACACTCGAGGTTGATCACCAGCCCGTCAAGGCTGTGCAACCGCTCGAGGGTCGATCCCCACACCGCGTCGACGGAGCGGCGACGCTGGCGGTCGTCGACGACCCGCCCGAGCATGACGTCGCCCGTAAAGCCGATTCGAAGGACCATAGCCGTATTGACGGGCGCTGTGTGCAAAGATTTCACACTCGCCATCGACTGCCGGCTCTCGCGACCGGCGATAGCTACAAACCCTGAGCCGACCATGTCTCGGACATGCACGTACTCGGTGTCCGGGAGGCGGGAGCCAACCACGACACGCTCGAGGCGGTCGTCGACCGGATCGTCGATCGGCTCTCCGAACGCGGGCGGATCGGCGTCGTCAGATACGATGCGACGATCGCCGACGGAACCCATGCACGCGAATCGCTCACGTTCGACGAGGACATCACCACGGTCGGTGGCGACGTGACCTACGACCTCGGCGTCGACGGCGACTGGACCGCCTCGGGAACGGGGATGTCCGTCGGTGACGCACTCGATAGCCTCGCGACCGACTGTGATTACGCCGTCGTTGTCGGTGTGCCGGCGCTGCGGTACCCCTCGGTCGTCGTCGGATCGGCCAGCGCTGCCGACGAGACCGACGACAAGACGATCGCGACCGTCGACGGGCCCGGCGACCTCGAATTCGATGACCTCGTGACAGCCCTCGAGTCGGCCGAGCCCCACGAGACCCTCGAGTCGCTGGTGACGCGGATCAAACGATCGCCGCGAGCCGACCGGGCCGGGGCAATCGCGACGTTCACCGGACGGGTCCGTGCGAAAGACAGCGCCGACGACGCGCGCACACAGTATCTCGAGTTCGAGAAGTACGACGGCGTCGCCGACGAACGGATGGCTGCCCTCGCAACCGACCTCGAGGCGCGAGACGGCGTCTTCGACGTCGAACTCTATCATCGGACGGGGGTCGTCGAGGACGGCGAAGACATCGTCTTCGTGGTGGTGCTGGCCGGCCACCGAGAGGAGGCGTTCCGGACCGTCGAAGACGGGATCAACCGTCTGAAAGACGAAGTGCCGCTGTTCAAAAAGGAGGTCACCGTCGAGGACGAGTTCTGGGTCCACGAACGACCCTGACTGTTATGTTCGTTTATCGAAGTGGCTGAAATATCGAAACAGTATCGAAAGGGGAACATTGTCTAACTCGTGATCGTAACAACCGAGATAATATATTAGCAGCTGTTTTAAAACGTCTCGAGCGCTCTCATCCGTTTATTAATCGTTCTTTATCGAAGTCTGAAACGCTGCTTACCCCCCAGATAACTGAACACAATCGAAACGTCGCGAATTATCCTTCCTTTATAACAGCTATCGGCCACAAGGAGCGAACGTCGATGAGTACGACTGCCCACCCCTCCACGGAAAGCAAGGAAAGCCGCCTGAAACGCTATCTGCGCGAACGTGCCGAAGACGACGGCGAGCTGTACTTCAAAGGTAAGTTCATCGCAGACGACGTCGGAATGTCGCCCAAAGAGATCGGCGCGCTGATGGCCAAGCTCTCCGGCTCCGTTTCCGACCTCGAGATCGAGAAGTGGTCGTACACGAGTGCGACGACGTGGCGTGTCGCACCCGCCTAACACGCATTTGACTGGTGAGATCGGACCGCTCGATTGACTGTCCCCGCTCGTTCTCCATTTCCCTCGGTGTGAGCGAGACATGCGTCTCGCGGCCGTGTTCGTCGTGGTCATGGGCTGTGACCGCTTGAGAGTCACAAGTTCCCGATGCACCCGCGACTATCCTGCGGTCCCACCGGCACTGACTGACAGCAGCCGTATCAAATCCGCTTCAGGGAAACGGAGACCCCTGCCGACGGCAGTCGATTTATACTCGGCGAGAATGAACCACATATGATGGACGACGTCGACCGGCCCGGATTCGACACGGCAGGGCGAGGGACTCACTCGCTCGAGGATGGGCCGCCGATCGACCGAATCGAGTCAGTGTTTGCAGTCTACGAGGTTCGCCGCGAGGATGGACAGCTCGTCTACTACGGTGATCCATTGGCCCATCCCGAGCGGGTGATGCGGGAACTCTGGCCGGCGTTTCGTGAGCGCGGTTACGATGCGACGCTCGAGCGTCGCCACGGCGAGTACGCGCTCGTCGCCGAGCCGACGACCCTCGGCGTCGACGGGATCCCGTGGACGAACATCGTGTTGCTCCTGTTAACGGTGTGCTCGACGCTGTTTGCGGGCTCGTTCTGGTATCAGCTCGATCCGGTCGCTGACCCGACCGTGATCTGGCAGGCCTGGCCGTTTACCGCGGCGATTCTGGGCGTGCTCGGCATCCACGAGATGGGCCACTACGTCATGAGCCGCTATCATCAGGTCAACGCCTCGCTGCCGTATTTCATCCCGGTCCCGACGCTGATCGGGACGATGGGGGCAGTCATCACGCTGAAAGGCAGGATGCCCGACCGGAAAGCGCTGTTCGACATCGGCGTTGCCGGGCCGCTGGCCGGACTTATCGCGACGCTCGTCGTGACGGTGATCGGCCTGCATCTGCCGCCCGTGACCGTCCCCGAAGCGGTCGTCCAGGATCCCAACTCGATCAGGATCGAACTCGGCTATCCGCCCTTGCTCGAGTTACTCGCTGCGGGGTTCGACCAGCCGCTGTACCGGAACGATCCGGCGACCGGGGTGAATCCGGTCGTTATCGGCGCGTGGGTCGGGATGTTCGTCACCTTCCTCAACCTCATTCCAGTGGGCCAACTCGACGGTGGTCATATCCTTCGGGCGATGGCTGGCGAGTTCCAGGAGACGATCGCGGCGCTTGTTCCGGGCGTGCTGTTCGCGCTCGCCGCGTACCTCTACTACGTCGACGGCTACAGCGTGAACACGGTGTTCGTCTGGATCCTCTGGGGGCTGCTGACGGCGTTTCTCGCCTCGAAGGGACCGGCCACGCCGGTTCAAGACGAGCGACTCGGTCGGGGGCGATTCGTCCTTGGGACCGTCACGTTCGGCCTCGGATTGCTCTGTTTCATGCCGGTGCCGGTCATGATCATCGGCTAACTCAGCCGTGCGTGTAGCCGCGATCCGCGAGCGGTTCGCCGTCGATCGTGAGGCCGTCGTCGGCTTCGCGGACCGAGCCGATCACCGACAGCGGGACGTCAGTCGCCGCTCGGACCGCTGGCAGTGCAGCTTCGGGAAGCGTCGCGACGAGTTCGAAGTCCTCGCCGAAGGTCGTCGCGAGTTCGAGCGCCTCGTCCTCATCGTCCGTGACGTCGTAAACGGCGTCGTCGATCGGGAGCAGGTCGGCCTCGATCGCGAACCCACAGTCGCTAGCTTCGGCGAGCTGGTGGAGCGAGCGAGCGAGCCCGTCGCTCGAGTCCATCATCGCGGTCGTGTGGGGGGCCAACGCTCGACCGGCCGCGATCCGCGGCGGAAACCGAAACAGGTCGTTCGCACGCTCGAGGAGGGTATCGTCGTCATCGATCGCACGATCGAAGAACTCGAGTGCAGCCGCGCTCCGGCCGAGCGTGCCAGTCACGCAAACGACGTCGCCGGGCTGTGCGCCGCGTCTGCGAACGGGGTCGTCGGTACGGCCAATCACGGTCGTCGAAACGGTGAACTCGTCGTGGCCGTCTAAGTCGCCGCCAACGTACTCGGTCCCGACCAGTTCACAGACGTCGCTCGCGCCGCGGACGAACGCGAGCAGTTCGTCACGGTCGAACTCGGGGGCAGCGTAGGCAGCAACCGCAGCAGTCGGCTTGGCACCCATCGCGGCGACATCTGATACGGACGCGCCGACAGCGCGCCAGCCGGCCGTGTAGCGTGTCGTTCCATCCGGAAAGTCCGTCCGCTCGTGGAGCATATCCGTCGTGACGACCAGTCCGTCGACGACAGCGGCATCGTCCCCGGCGGCCTCGAGTTCCCCATCGAGCAGCGCCAGAGCGGCTCGTTCGTCCATACCTCCCGTTTCGACTCGAGCGCGAAAAACGGTCCGGGCCGACGCGGCGCTGCCGAGATACGATGCTCTTAAATGCCGCCGACGGGAACCACACGCCAATGGCTACGATGTACGACGTTCCGGCGGACGACCTCATCGAGGCGCTCGCCGACGATCTCGCGGATCGACTCGAGGAACCGGACTGGGCCAAGTTCGCCAAGACCGGCGTCGACAATGAACTCCCACCCGAACAGGAGGACTTCTGGGCAACTCGCGCTGCAAGCCTGCTGCGCAAGGTCGCCGACCGCGGTCCCGTCGGCGTCGAACGACTCTCGACGGAGTACGGCGGCGCGAAAGACGGCTCCAACCGCTATCAGGTCGCCCCCGACAAACGTGCCGATGGCTCGAAGAACCTGATTCGGACCATCCTCCAGCAGCTCGAGGAGGAAGGCCTCGTCGAGACCGCCGAAGGTGAGGGCCGTCGCGTCACGGCCGACGGACAGAGCCTGCTCGACGACACCGCCGGTGCAGTCCTCGAAGACCTCGACCGTCCGGAACTCGAGCGCTACGCGTAATTCCCGGGATCGTTTTTGTGCCGGTTTCACCGCTGAGAGCCATCGCTCTCCGGCGTCCGTAATCATTTTCCCGCCTGCGAAACAAGTGAATCACAGCTATGAGTGGCTCACCCGACGACGAACGACTCGAGGAACTCCGACAGAAAAAAATGGAGCAGCTGCAGGACCGCGCCGAGGGCGGTCAGGGAGACGAGGCCCAAGAAGCGGCCCAGCAACAGGCTGAAGCCCAGAAGAACGCCCTGCTCCGACAGTATCTGACCGACGACGCCCGCAAGCGGCTCAACACGGTCAAGATGAGCAAACCCCAGTTCGGCGAGCAAGTCGAACGACAGGTCGTCACCCTCGCCCGCAGCGGCCGCATTCAGGGCAAAATCGACGACGACAAGATGAAACAGCTCCTTAAAGAGCTGCAACCCGACTCCAAGAGCTTCGACATCCAGCGCCGGTGATGGAGCTCGGATTGCTCTACAGCGGCGGCAAGGATTCGACGCTCGCGGCGCTCTTGCTCGAGGAGTTCTACGATGTGACGCTCGTGACCGCACATTTCGGCATCAGCGACGACTGGAAACACGCCCACGAGACGGCCGAGACGGTCGGCTTCCCGTTCGACCGACTCGAGTGCGATCCCGACGTCGCCCACGAGGCCGTCGATCTGATCCGCGAGGACGGCTTTCCTCGCAACGGCATTCAACTGGTCCATGAACACGCCCTCGAGCGACTCGCGGCCCGGGAGTTCGACGCGATCGCTGACGGCACCCGCCGCGACGACCGCGTCCCGACGGTCTCGCGGGCCCAGGCCCAGAGCTTAGAGGATCGCCACGATATCGACTATATCGCGCCGCTGTCAGGGTTCGGCCGGTCCGCCGTCGATCGGTTGGTCGAAACACGACTGGACGTGACCGCCGGCCCCAGCGAGGAGATCGACAGGGCCGATTACGAGGCCGAACTCCGGGCACTCATCGCCGCCGAAGAGGGCCCGGAAGCGATCGCGGAGTACTTCCCCGATCACGATCAGACGTCCGTGACGAACGTTCGGTGACGGTCACCAGCCGTCGCCGAACGAAAGAATAGAAGGTCGTCGTCGCCCAACGAGTGGTCATGTACGACCGGATCAAGGGATTTCGTGACTTCTATCCCGGCGAGATGTCGTCACGGCGGGCGACGACCGACGTATTAGAGGAGACGGCCCGCGAGTACGGCTTCCGCGAGATTGGGACGCCGGCCGTAGAGCGTGCCGAGATGTGGACGGACAAGAGTGGCGACGAGATCGTCGACGAACTCTACTCCTTCGAGGACCAGAGCGGCCGCCACGTCACGCTGACGCCGGAACTGACGCCGACGGTCGCCCGGATGGTTGTCGCGAAACAACAGGAACTGTCGAAGCCGATCAAGTGGGTCTCGACGCGGCCGTTCTGGCGCTACGAGCAGGTCCAGCAGGGCCGCTACCGCGAGTTCTACCAGACCAACGTCGACATCTTCGGCTCCTCGGAACCCGAAGCCGACGCCGAGATCCTCGCGTGGGCCGCCGATGCGATGACCGGCCTCGGCCTCACCGGCGAGCACTTCGAGTTCCGCGTCTCTCACCGCGACATCCTCGGGGGTGTCCTCGAGAGCTACGACGCCGATGTCGACACCGAGGCGGCGATCCGCGCGGTCGACAAGTCCGACAAGATCTCCCAGGTCGAGTACCACGATCTGCTGATCGATGCCGGGCTCTCGGCCGACCAGGCCGCCGAGTTCGCCGACCTCATCGCTGAAGGGGACCTCGAGGCCGTCAAGGCCTTCGCCGACACCGAGCGCGTGACCGCCGCTGTCGAGAACCTCCAGAATGTCCTCGACGCTGCCGAAGACTTCGGCGCACGCGAGTACTGTACGATCTCGCTCGAGACGGCCCGCGGGCTGGACTACTATACTGGCGTCGTCTTCGAGTGTTTCGACTCCGCGGGCGAGGTTTCCCGGTCGATCTTCGGCGGCGGCCGCTACGACGACCTGATCGAGAGCTTCGGCGGCCAGCCGACGCCCGCAGTCGGCGTCGCACCCGGCCACGCGACGTTGTCGCTGTTGCTCCAGCGGGCCGGCGTCTGGCCCGCGGAGGAAGTGACGACCGACTACTACGTCCTCCAGATCGGCGACACGCGGGCTGAAGCGGCTCGGATCGTTCGCGACCTTCGCAACCGTGGCCACGTCGTCGAGACCGACGTCGCCGGTCGCTCCTTCGGTGCGCAACTGAACTACGCGGATTCGATCAACGCCGAGACCGTCGTCATCGCCGGCGAACAGGACCTCGAAAACGACGAGGTGACGATCAAGGACATGGAATCCGGCGACCAGACGCAGGTCTCGGTCGACGCGTTCCCGGGCAACCTCGAGCGGCCGACGCTTTCGGACTTCGAATAAGCGATTCGGATCGGTCGTCAGTAACCGCGAGTGAGACGCGAGCGCTGTCGCCGCCGGCAGGCCCTCGAGAGCAGTACGTTTTTTGAACCCGTTTGCCAAGCATCACCGGCTGATGGACCGATCAGACTGGCAGACGGTGGGACTCGTTACGACGTGGCAGATCGCCGCGAGTATCTGTTATTACACCGTGTTCGCTGCAACGCCGTTTTTCCGGGACGCGTTCGGGCTCTCCCGGTTTTCGGTTGGACTCGTCGTCACCACGCTCACCCTCGGCTACGCCGTCTTCCTGATTCCACTCGGCGCGCTGACGGATCGGTTTGGCGAACGAGTGACGCTGACACTCGGTCTCTTCGGGCTCGCAGCGGGGGCGGTACTGGTCGCTGGTGCGCCGACGTACACGCTGTTGCTTGCAGCGGTGTTCGTTCTGGGATCGATGTACGGAACCGCGATGCCCGGCACGAACAAGGCTGTCTTCGACACCGTCGACCCGAACCACCAGAACCTCGCGATGGGCATCAAGCAAGTCGGCGTCACCGGCGGCAGCGGCAGTAGCGCGCTCCTGATCACCGGCCTCGCCAGTGTCCTGTTCTGGCAGGCCGGGTTTCTCGTCGCCGCTGGTGTCGGTTCCGTCGTCGCCGTCGGCTTCTATCTGACCTACTCGAGCGATAGCAGGGGCAGTACGGACGGCTATCCCGACTTTCGGGCGCTGCTTTCGAACCGATCGTACGTCGCGTTGACGGCTGCTGGCTTCTTTCTTGGCGCAGCACTGTTTACCACCACCGGGTACACGGTCCTGTACGTCGAGGAATCGATCGGGGCGTCCGTCGCCTTCGGTGGCGTCGTCCTCGCGCTCGTTCAGCTGTTTGGCAGCGTCGGCCGCGTGCTGACCGGCTGGCTGAGCGACGTGCTGCCCGGCGAGCCACGCGTCAGGATCGGACTGGTGCTTATCGCCCAGTCGCTCGGCAGTGCGGCTATGTTCGTCGTGGTCGCGGCGACGACGGCCGAACGCGGTGCCGCGATCGCGTTTTCCGCCCTCGGCTTTTTCGTCCTCGGGTACACCGGCGTCTACTCCTCCGTCATGGCGACGCTCGTCCGGGCCGACGAGATGGGCGGTGCGACCGCGGGCGGCCAGCTCGCGCTCACAAGTGGGGCGCTCGTCGCGCCGCCCGCGTTCGGCTCGCTCGCCGACACCGTCGGGTATCGAACTGGCTGGCTGTTTTTGGCCGCTGTCGTGGCGATCGCAGCCGTGCTCCTCGTCTATGTCGTCCGGACGCCACCGTCGATCGCGGCCCCCGCTGCGGCCGACACGTCCGAGTAGTCGCCCTCGAGCGCCGCCGACCGCCAGCAGGCACCGTCTTACTCGAGTTCTTCGACGAGTTCGACGACGTAGCCGTCGGGATCTTCGACGAACGCGATGCGGAGGCCGAGGTCGTCCATCGTTGTCGGTTGTCGCTGGATTGGCGGATCGACGCGCTCGACCAGTCGCTCGACGGTTTCGTCGGTGCTTTCGACGCCGACGGCGACGTGTGCCATCGTCCCCGAATCGATGTCGGGACTGCCCTCGGGATCGTACTTGAACTGAAACTCCGCGTTGTCGCCGCCGATGTAGACGTTTTCGACGCCGTCGTCGCCGGTGAACGACCAGTTCTCGGTCAGTCCGAGCGCGTCGACGTAGAACTCGCGTGTTCGGTCGATATCCGAGACCCACAGCGCCGTGTGAATGACGTCCATATCGTGACCAAACGGTCGCCGGTCAAAGCGTTACTGGCGTGTCGCCGTTACTGCTGGGGCCGCTCTGCCTCGAGCAGGGCGTCCATGAGCTTCGTCTGGGCCGCCGCGAGGTGTTCGGTAAACGTCGACCGTGCAACGCCGAGTTCTTCGGCAACGTCGGTCGCGTTCGCGCCCTTGGGATATTCGAAATAGCCCATCTCGTGGGCGGTCTCGACGATCTCCCGCTGACGAGTCGTGAGTTGATTTCGATCGACGACGACCGGATCGGCGGTAACGGCTCCGTGATCCTGCGAGAGTTCTTCGACGATGATCCCATCGAAGGACGCGCACAACTGCTCGACGATTTCGGTGATCGTATCGAGCTCGAGTGTCCGAAAAGACAGGTACAACGAGCCGTTCTGAGCACGGACGGACGAAACCGGCGTTCCAGTCTGTTCGATTATTTCACACGCACAGTTAGTATTGCTGTCACGCTCGAATCGGTAGATCGCTTCGCGATCGTTGGCGTGGACTGGCGTCATTTCGACGCCGTGATCGCCGGCAATCGATGCGTCCGCCGCGACGCCGAACTCCTCGACGATCATCCCATTGGCTGTTGGCTGTGACGATCGGGAGACGCTATCGATCTGTTCGCCGGCACACGCCGAGACATCGGCGAGCGGACAGTCCACTGGCTCGTTGACCACGACCGTTGCACGAAAGCCCGTCATATCGGCTCGAACGGATGCACATGGCATAATCAGCACAGGCAATTCCCGCCGGATGAAAATTCAGCGTCCCGTCCGACAGGATGGCATCGCCGGTGTCCGATCGTGTCTGAACCTGCTTGATCGGCAGTCTCGGCGGCGACTACAGTTTTTCGCGACTGATTCGGATATCGGTCGGCGTGATGATCATCTGGTCGTCGCCTTTCCGGACGATGTCGCCGTCGACCTCCTGGGCGACCTGTCGGAGTTCGTCGACGATGTGTTCGATGGTGCTGTCTTCGGTTCGCAAGCGGGTAATATCCGCGATAACGATGTCGCCGTCGTAGATGGCGTCTTTGATATCGATCGCATCGGCTTGCCCAGCGACTTCCGCGATGCGTACCTGCATTGTTGCCTCGGCTGAACTCGCAGAGACGTCTTCGAGATTCAGTTCGGCGTAGTCCTCGACAGTTCGCGACTGGTTCCCACCGAGAATTTTACTCATCAATCCCATAGGCGAGAGAGTCCGTCGCTGTGTCCATAGTTCTTACGTCAGACGTGACCGTTCACGTGTCGTGAACGAATCTCTGGCTGCTCGAGGCGCTCATACGGTATGGTGTAACGATGTACCGGCGATGGGGCGCGGTTTCGCCGGAACTGACTGACAGCGGTCCGTCTCAATCTCCCACTGTGAGTTCGTGACTGTCGGCCGAGTCGATGCGCATCGATTCGTCGTGTGGCTTGATCTCGAGGCGGTGTCGCGAGAGGTACGGAGCCAGCGTCCGGACCGAAAGCAGGCCACAGTAGTTGCCGTCGTCGACGACGGGGAGGTGTTTGACGCCGGCCGTTCGCATCGTTTCGGCGGCGTCGGACAGCGTCGCGGTCGGCGAGATCGTGGTCACTGGCGACGTCATAACCATTCGAACGGTCGGTCTGTCGTCCGTTTCCGCGACCAGGGCGACGATATCCGATTGGGTGACGATGCCGACGATCGACCCGTCAACGACAACGGGGAGTGCGGACACGTCAGCCCGTCGGAGAGACGTGGCTGCCTCGGACATGGGTGTGCCGGTGGTGATCGTCCGCGGCGAATGGAGGCGAACGGCGTCGACTGTCAGTTCGATCATCTCTAGCCCATGCTACTACGTACCAATATTTAAGTCCGGTGGGCATACGTCTTCTAGGAGCTAGTATTACTAGTCATACTTACACCTAAATCCCGAATATATTTACATTCGTCTTTTGATACTGTCGCAAAAGAGATATTTGGGGACGGAGCAACAGTTTCTGTACGGGACCCGAGCCGGTGGTCGATCGATAGTGTCTGTCTGACTAGCCGGTAAACTCGTAGAGTTCGTCGCCGACGTGGTGCAGCGAGTCGACGACCTTCCCCTCGTCGCCGACCATATCCGCCCCGTCGACGCGGGCGCGACCGACCGCGAGCACCTTCCCGTGGGATTCCTCGGCGATGACGACCAGATCGTCCGGTGAGATGTCGTCGGTGGCCGCCGTGATCCCGGGCCGCATCACGTCCGCGCCGTCGCTGACGAACGAAACAGCCCCCGCGTCGACGGTGACCAGCCGCTTGTCGGGCTCGTAGGCGTTGGCTCCACGAACCGTCGGGAACGGTTCCTCGTCGAAGTATGCGACTTGCGGTTCGCCGTCGATGAGGACGACCTCCCAGTCGGTGTCCTCGAACTCGACGAGTTCGTAGGTGTCTCCCTCGGGCGAGACGCCGAGGTGTTCCTCGAGCGCGGTCTCGAGTTCCGAGACGGCGTCGCTACGGAGGTGGTGTCGTGATTTAACCTGCATACCCGTGCTACCGCCCGTACGCATTTAATAGATAAGATTCGCGTCCTGTCTCGGCGACCGAGCCCCCTGCCAGCAGTGCCGAGCCAGACCATCGTTGGGCCACCAGCCAGCGACACCGGTCGCGGTCGCTCGCCCGGCCTGACCGTCACGGCGACCGTAAACTGTGCCAATCGCTAAGTACCCTCATGCCGTTGGCCTGCGTATGTGGCCCTCTCGGAACCGGGTGAGAACGGTCACGTGCGTCGCCTGTGGTACCGAGCGACCGCGCGATGAGGCCCGCGAGTACGACAAGCACGGCGATCGCTGGGATCGCGAGGACAAGACGTTCGAGTATCTCTGTAAGTCCTGTCACCGCGAGCTGTGTCACCATCCGCGCACCGAACTCGAGGCACTGTTGGTCGAGCTCGACGCCGACACGCAGAGCCAGGAAGCGTTTCTCGCGCGGTATCTCGCGGCTGTCGAAGAGCGATACGGCACGCTCGAGGAACACGAGCGGTAACACCGCACTCGTCTTATCGTGGGGTGTCGAACGCCTGGCCCGCGTCCCGACACGACTTTCACCTTCACGTCCGTAGCCGTCGCCATGAGTGACGACGCACAGGCCGAGGCCGGCACGGTCGACGGCCAAGGCCCCGTGGAGGTCTCGGAGGATCTCGCGCGCCATCTCGAGAACAAGCGCGAGGAATTGTTCGAGAAGTTCGAGATTCCCTACGAGTTCCCGCCGGAGGTTCTCGAGGAAGCAGAGGCTCGGACGGAAGGCGTAACACAGGAGATCAGCGACGAGATCGAGGAGCGAAAAGACCTGCGTGAGCTGACGACGTGGACCACCGACCCGATCGACGCCCAGGACTTCGACGACGCGCTCTCGATCGAAGAACGCGACGACGAGTACGTCCTCTGGGTGCACATCGCCGACGTAACCCACTACGTCAATCCCGAGACGGCGATGTGGGACGAAGCCGTCGAGCGCAGTAACACGGTCTATCTGCCCGGCTACACGGTCCATATGCTCCCGCCGGTGCTTGCCGAGACGGTCTGTTCGCTCGTGCCAAACGAGGAGCGACTCGCCCACACCGTCGAGATGCACCTCGACAAGGAGAACCTGACCTACGAGAACATCGAGATCTACAAATCGGTCATCGAGTCCGACGAGCGACTTACTTACGCGCAAGCCGAGAAGCGCCTCGACGACCCCGATGCGCCGCTCCACGAGGAGAACACACTGGTCTACGATCTCGCCGAGCGGATGCACGAACAGCGCAAGGAGGACGGCTCGCTTGTCCTCAACCCAAGCCGCGACCGTGCCCACACCATCATCGAGGAGTGCATGCTGAAGGCCAACAAGGCCGTCACGCACGAACTGATGTGGAACCGCGGTGTCTCGGCCATGTACCGGGTCCACCCCCAGCCAAGCCCCGACGAGTGGTCCGAAGCCCTCCAGGAGATCCAGGACTTAGATGGCGTCTCGATCCCCGGCAGCACCTGGGACGATCCCCGGAAAGCCGTCAACGCGACGCTCGAGGAGGCACCTGGCCGCCAACTCGACAAGATCCAGTGGGCCGTAATGAAGGTGATGCCCCGGGCCCGCTACATGAACGATCCCTTTGGCGGCCACCACGCGCTGAACTTCGAGATCTACGGCCACTTCACGAGCCCCATCCGCCGGCTGTCGGACCTGATCAACCACTGGATCGTCTACAAAAACGACGTGCCGGAGAACCTCGTCGAACTCTGCGATCGCGCAAGCGACAAACAAAAAGACGCCGAGCAGTGTGAACGGGAGTACAAGACCTTCCTTCAGGAAGTCGGCCTCGACCCGATGGCGGTCAACAACCGCGGCATCGAGGTCGTCGATGAGGAAGAAGCAGAGAAGACGCTGTAACGACGCATCACAACTCCTTCTCGTAGACGTGCTCTTCGAGCCCGGCCGCCAGCCCGGACGACCGCGTCTCGACGCGATCGAAGCCCCGCGATTCGGAAAACGAGATCCCGACCTCGTTGTCTGTGAGGATGGGCAGCCGAACGCGATCGAATCCAGGAGAGAGACTCGTCTCGAGCGTTTCGAGCAACACCGTGCCGGTCCCCTCGTTCCAGACGGCGGGCCGGACGTACAGGCACGCGAGAAATGCGACTGCGGTGTCCTCGGGCCACGGAACGACGTGCGCGAAGCCATCGAGTTCGGGGGCTGTTCGGCAGCCGGCCTCGTGGGCAGAGGCGGCGTTCGATGCCGTCTCAGCGACGAGAAACGCGGCGTCGTCGCGGCTTTCGGTGGTGGTCATCGCTGACTCGAGATCACCGATCGCATACCAGTCGTCGACGACGTTGTCGACTGTGTCGGAGCCGAGGACATCGTCGTAGACGGCATGCCAGCTCTCGCGTGCGATTTCGTGGACGGCCCAGATATCGTCGACCGTCGCCTGCCGGACGACTCGAGTCACGGGGGTGGCTATCACGGCAGCCGGTAAAAAGCGGCGGGCAACTGCCACCGATCCCTTACCGTCGCAGTGTGCGAGAAATCGACCCGAGCGGGAGCCGATAGCTGCAAACGAGGTGGATCGTTCGGACGACGGACTACCGAGAAATGTCCTCGCTGCTGTCTTTGACGACGGCGTCGACCTCGTCGGCGGTGACGAGGGCTGCGTCGCCGGGGATCGTTCGCTTGAGCGCGGCCGTCGCCGCGGCGTACTCGAGGGCGGTCGGGACGTCGTCGCCGTCGAGTCGGCGGGCGATGAACGCGCCGGTAAAGGCGTCGCCGGTGCCGATCGGATCGACGGTGTCGGTCTCGTAGGCCGCATGATCGTGGACGACGCTGTCGTGCCAGCCGACCGCGCCCTCCTCGCCGCGGGTGACGACGACGGTCGTGAAGTCGTACTGGGAGCCGAGCTTGTGGGCAAGCTGGCGCGGGTCGCCTTCGAACCCGAGGACGGTGCGGGCGTCGCGGGCGGCGATCACGAGGATGTCGATCCCCGGAAATAGTTTCGTTAGCGTCTCCCTGGCCTCGTCAGGCGACCAGAGCTTGCGCCGATAGTTGAAATCGAAGGCGGTCGACGTGCCGCCCTTGCGGGCTGCTTTGAGCAGGTTCAGCGTCGTATCCCGGAGCGTCGTCGAGAGCGCGGGGGTGATCCCGGTCGTAAAGAAGACCTTCGCGTTCTGAATCAGGTCGATGTCGAACTCCCGTGCCTCTGCGGTCGAGATGGCGGTGTTTTCCCGGTCGTAGATCACGTTCGTCCCGCGTGGCTCGCCTGCATGCTCGAGATAGTAGGTCCCTTGTCGCCCGCGGTGGCTCCAGACGACGTCCGTCTCGATGCCGTGGCCCTGGAGTTCGCCGACGACGCGGCGGCCAAGCGGCGTCTCGGGGACCTTCGACAGCCAGGTCGCCGACGCGCCCAGTCGACTCGCCGCGATGGCGACGTTGCTCTCTGCACCGCCGGCACGAACCTCGAGCTCGTCGGTGTTCTCGAGACGCTCGGAGCCCGGTGGCGATAGTCGGAGCATCGTCTCGCCGAACGTAACGATATCGCTCACGGAGTGACCACCCGGGTCGTGAGGGCGCAAACGGCAGTCTGTCCGCCGGTCATAGTTCTGTCAACGGACGGCACCGATATAAGTTATGGCGGTCAGTCGACGAACGAACCACCAAATCGCCCGCTGGCGACCGGCTGCGGATTGGGTGTCCAGAGCCGAAGGCAGTTGCAGTCGGCCTCGAGCTACCGGTTCTCGGTCAGCGGCGACGTGACCGACACGACCGTCGTCTCACCGTCGGGTTCGCGGTCGACGTCGATCCCGACGTCCTCGAGCAGCGCACAGCCGGTCTCGACGTGATCGGTGACGGCCGGGATGCGAACCCGTCCGCCGGCGACTGCGAGGACGACCAGCAACTGGTCGGCCATGTGGCGGTCGACAGGGGCGCTCCCCTCGAGAAATCGGATCGCGGCGTCGGCGGCGTCTTCGCCGACGCGTTCGGCTGGCGTGCCGCGTTCGCCGAGGGCCGACACGCCGGCGATGCCGGTCCCGTGATCGAGTCGGAGCACCAGCGCAGAGCCCGGACAGGCGCTTTCAGCAGTCGTCTCGCAGCGTTCTTCGAGGTCGGGTGTGTCGTCGTGAGCCAGCCGCTCGAGCGCCCCTGCAGCTTGGCGGTGTGCCACGTCGCGGTCGGCCAGCGATGCCGATTCGGTTGAATAGATCCGGAGGCGCTCGATCGGGCCACGATCGACGAGTTCGATGGGCTCGAGCGTCGAGGGCGCGAGGTGCAGCGTTGCCCGCCCGCCGCCAGCGGGGTAGAACCCCCGGCGGTCGATCTCGCAGGCAGCCGCGAGACCGAATCGGCGAAGCAGGGGCAGTTTCACGTACCGAACGTAATCCAGCGGCGGCGACCACGCCACGTCCGTCCCCCCGGTCACGGTCACCGACAGCGGCGACTCGAGGATCGTCGCGAGCGGCAGGAGGGTATCGAACAGCAGCGTGGCGCTGCCCGCGGTTCCGATGTCGACCGTGTACTCGCCGCCTGCGAGTCGGCCACGGCCCGTTCGATCAGGGGCCGGCTCGAGCGTCGGCTCGAATTCGATCGTCTCCGTACCGAGTTCGTCGCCCGACACGTCGGCGTCACACACGTCGGCGATCGTCTCGAGGGCCGCCAGATGCTGGTGGGCCAGTCCCGGATTCGGCCGATCACCGCGGACGTTCTCGAGGCGAACCGGTTCGTTCTCGAGGACCGACAGCGCGAGCGCGGTCCGGAGAAACTGGCCGCCGGCACTCGCCCCGTCGAGGACGCGAGGGGAGGTCATAGGCGGTGCTACGGCCTCGAGAATCCTATACTGTTGGACACCGACAGTGACGACTCGGGTGTTTTGGACGGTGTGTCGACAGCAGAAAGGAATCGTCCCCAGCGCGTTGGTCTGGTGGAGGGCGCACTGGATACGACAGTCAGCTACCTGTGGGTGCCGATCAGTCGTCAGCGACGCTCATCGAGTCCTGGCTGGTCGGTTTCGACTTGAGCGGCTGGCCGCCCAGCGGGAGGACTTCGGCGTCGAAGCTCCAGTTGGTCACTTCCGCGATGCTGATGTAGAGTGCACCCGCGCCGGTGACGAGTCCGAGGTAGCCACCGAGCGTGACCAGCGACGCGATCCCGAGGATGTCGCCGAAGGCGAGCAGGAAGAACGTGATCGAGAGCACGAGGAAGACGCTCCAGAGCGCCCAGTTAAGCTTGAACGTGCTGATCCACATTCCAACGGTGAACAGCCCCCAGACGAGGAGCACCACACCGATCGCCTGTGCGCCAACCGACGGGAGAATCCCGTTGTGGGTCATCGTGATGAGGAGGCCAAACCAGATCCAGAACGCACCGTAGCTGGTAAAGGCGGTCAGTCCGAAGGTGTTGCCTTCGTTGTACTCCAACATCCCGACGAGCAACTGGACGAAGCCGCCAAAGCCGAGTGCCATCGGAATCAGCGCCATTTCGAGTTCGAGACCGAAGAGTCCGGAATTAACGAGGCTCAGCAAAATTGTCGTGAGGCTGAACGCAGCCAGGCCAAGGGGACCCGGGTTTCCGGTGTTGGTATTTGCAGGCATCAAAACATCATAGCGAATACCGGGTTATAAAGCATGATGTTTGGACAAAAATGGTGACAGACTTCAGTAGTATGATGCGCTAGCTAGGCTCATAGACCGCCACCGAGCATGCCTGATAGTGACATACAATATAGGTATTCTCTGCCGCGGTAATATATGGCATAAACGAAATTCGCATGCAGGAGTCGCGGTCACTGACTCTACCTCCGCTGCGAACTTAATAAAATAATGATGACGAATCTATCGATTTGTATTTCGCTGGCCGCTCGAGACATATCTAACGTATATGATATCTAATATCAAAACTAGCTGATAATATGTTCCGGATGGCGAGGACTGACGGTTTCTATCCTTCCGACAGTTGATAAACAGCCGACAGAACGACGGAGTCGGTTACGGGTCCTGTGGATACGACCCAACTCGTTTGTCCCGCGGCCGCCGATGCTCTCGTCTGGAAGTATCCGGATGGTGAATCTTTTCGGCACTGCGGGATGGAGAGGGTGGGACATGCGACGCTGGCGTGATCCCGTTCGGTGGCGGTGGGTTCTCTGGGCGACGATGGGTATCGCCTTTCTGCTCGTCAACACCAATCGGCTCTCGACTGCGGTACTCGCAGCAAATCTCATGGCCGCGTTCGAAACGACGGGCACACAGTTGGGGACGCTTCACGCCGTCTTCTTCTGGGTGTATGCTGTGATGCAGATCCCAACCGGCTTGCTGGCCGACCATGTCGGCCCGCGGCGTACGGCGACGATCGGCGCGGCGGTGATGAGCGTCGGCACGATCGGATTCGCCATCGCCGACTCGTATCTCGTGGCCGTGCTCGCCCGCGGCCTCGTCGGCCTCGGCGGCAGCGTTATTTTCGTCTGTATTCTCCGATTCTGTGCGACCTGGTTTCGCGCCGACGAGTTCGCGACGATGAGCGGTCTGACGTTTACGCTCTCCGGGTTCGGCGGCGTCCTCGCGACGACCCCGCTTGCGATCGCCGTCGGTGCCGTCGGCTGGCGAGTCTCGGTCGGATCAGTCGGCGTGGCTGGATTCGTCGCCGCCGTGGCTGTGTTCGCACTCGTCCGAGACACGCCAGCCAAGGCAGGCTTCGAGCCGCTCGAGGGCGTCCCCCAACGGGAGACGGTCACGAACGCGCAGCTTCGCTCGTCGCTCGCAGCCGTACTCTGCGACCCGTTGGTCTGGGTCGTCTCGATCATGCTCTTCTGTATAACTGGCGTGAATCTCACCCTCTTCGGACTCTGGGGCATCCCGTACGTCGTCCAGATATACGACGTCTCCGTCACGACGGCGTCGACGATCACCTTGCTCGGCAGCGTCGGGATCATGACCGGGCCGCCGGCGATCGGCTGGCTCTCGGACCGCCTCGAGCGCCGGATGGAACTGATCGTCGCCGGAGCCGGCTGTTTTACGGCCTGTCTCGCCGTGATCGCAGCCGTTGGATCGTCGCCGCTCGTCGTCGTTGGTGCGGTCTTTTTCCTGACCGGCTTCCTGCAGGGCGCGTTCTTGCTTGGCTACGCTGTCGTCAAGGATCGCCATCCCAGCAACGCGAGCGGCATCTCGACCGGGACGGTCAACTTCGGTGCGTTCGTTGGGGCTGCGATCTTGCCGACGGTGATGGGCTGGGCGCTCGATACCTACTGGACCGGCGACCTCACCGGCGGCGTGCGCGTCTATACGCCGCTTGGCTATCGGATCGCGTTCGCTATTGCCACCGCCGCCGGCGCGATCTCGTTTTGCTGTGCGATCTGGCTCTATCGACACGAGCGCACGGCCTGCCGCACAGCTCGAGTCACCTAGCTGCCGTGACCTGGATAATCCCGCTCGAATCGCGCTTCGAGTTCGGCCTCGTCGAACTCGACGAGTACCGGTCGCCCGTGCGGACAAGAATAGGGGTTTTCACAGTCGTCTAACGCCTCGAGCAGGTCGATCACCGATCCCTCGGTCAGCGACGTGTTTCCCGTGATCGAGGGATAGCAGGCCAGATCGCCGAGGAACTGGTCGGCCAGCGCATCGATCGTCTCGGCCCCCGCCTCGTCATCGCCGTCGACAAAGGCAGTGAGCACGTCCCGCAGTCGATCCGGCTCGAGCGTCTCTTCGAGCACCGCTGGCACTGTCGTCACCGCGACCGTCCGGTCGTCGACCTGATCGGCGTAGAACCCAAGCCGCGAGAGCGCCTCGCGGTAGTGGGTGAAGGCTTCCGCCTCCGCGGCGGTCAACTCGAGTTCGACGGGTTCGGCGAGCGCTTGCGCGGTCGGATCGTCGGCGAACGCCTCTTGCAGGCGTTCGTAGTTGACCCGCTCGTCGGCGGCGTGCTGGTCGATTAAGACGAGTCCATCGGGCGTCTCACAGACCAGATAGGTATCGTGGAGTTGGCCCAGTATGCGCAACGACGGCAGCGAGTCGAACTCGATTTCGTCGCCCGTCGCAGCGTCGCCGGTCAGCGTCCGCTGTTCGGTGGCGGCACTGAACGTGCGCTCTTCGCCAGAACCGACGTCGCGCTCGGTGCTCGAGCCGTGACTCGGATTCGAATCCGGCTGACTCGAACTGGCTCCCGTCGCCGTCGAATCGGCCGTCGTCTCGCTACCCGTCCCGCGCGCTGGATCAGTGTTCGGCTCCGCCGCGGTCGTCGACGACTCGTCCGGTTCGCTCGTGGTCGCCGTCGGCTGCGATGTGCGCTCGGTGCTGGCATCGCCCCCACTTGAGGCGACGCCTGTATCAGTACTCGTCGGTTCGGAATCAGCGGTCGATGGCACGTCGTCCGTCCCGTCGTCGGCCGTGGCTGCCGGATCGCTTTCGTTACCATCTGCGCCGCTGGTCGGTGTCACATCGCCAGTGCTCTCCTCGAGCGTCGTCGACTCGTAGTCGGGCGTCCCAGTCTCGACTCCGGGCTCGACCCGCGCCTCGCCCGGTGCTGACCGGCCCCGTGGTGCACGCGAGCGCAGCAGGCCGTGCTCGAGCAGCGCCGACTCCACGGCAGCGTCGACTTGCCGGCGGACCGCATCGTCGTCGTCGAAGCGCACTTCTCGCTTGCGCGGGTGGACGTTCACGTCTACTGCGTCGCCGGGAACCGACAGAAAGAGCGTGACGAAGGGATAACGGTCGCCACCCAGTTGGGTGCCGTAGGCACCCATAATTCCTTCGCGGACGGCGTCGGCGGTCACGGCCCGGCCGTTGACGTACGTCGCGAGGTAGTCCCGACTCGAGCGATTCGTTTCGGGATGTGAAACGAGCCCGGAGACGGACTCGAGCGGCCCCGGGGGAAGTTCGTCGCCGTCAGCCTCGACGGGGATCATCGCCGAGGCGACCTCGCGGCCGTAGACCGCCAACACAGCAGCCTGGAGGTCGCCTTGCCCGGTCGTCGCGAACACCTCGCGGCCGTCGTGGGTCAGCGAGACGGCCACGTCGGGGTTTGCGAGCGCATAGCGCGTGACGACGCGGTTGACGTGGGCGAACTCCGTCGCCGTCGTCTTCAGAAACTTCCGGCGGGCAGGCGTGTTATAAAAGAGGTCTTCGACTTCGACGATCGTCCCCGCGGGACAGCCCGTCGGCTCGACGGTCGTCACGTCGCCGCCCTCGTAGACGAGTTCCGTCCCCGCGCCCTCGCCGTCGCGCGGGCGCGAGCGGATCGTCAACCGCGATACCGATCCGATCGTGTGCAGGGCCTCGCCACGAAAGCCCAGCGTGACAACGCCCGACTCTAAGTCTTCGAGGCCGTCGATCTTGCTCGTCGTGTGCTCGCGGACGGCCGCGCGGAGATCGGCCTCGCCCATCCCGTGGCCGTCGTCGGCGACCCGGATCAACTCGGTGCCGCCGTCCTCGACGGTGACGTCGACGCTCGAGGCGTCGGCGTCGAGACTGTTCTCGACGAGTTCTTTGACCGCGCTGGCGGGCCGTTCGACGACCTCGCCGGCGGCGATGCGGGCGACGGTGTCTTCGTCTAGCTGGTGGATCTCGGTCTCGCCGTCCGATGGAAGAGGCTCCTCACTCATGATAGACAGCGTCGGCACGCGACGGGGGAGACGCGCCTGATGTGCTTGATGGCTCTACAGATGGCGGCTGGTTAGATCTTACGTCCCGGCTGGATCGACTGTCCCAACAGCAGGGTACTGCCCAACGCTCGAGGAGACGGATATGGATCCTTTCTAAGTAGTTTCGCTATGGATTTGCATACGATGGGCCGATTTTTGCTGACGCTGGTCGTCTTGAGCGCCGTTGCGAACCTCATGGCGGGACTCGTCTCACCACCTGATCCGTATACACGCAACTGCTCTATACGCTTCCACTCCAGTTGCTTGCACTGCTGTTCGAGCGTGTCATAGAATCGGCCACAGGCCTATTCGATTCCGTAGTGTGCGGTAAGTACAGAGGCCTCATGTATCGCGGAGGTCATGAGACAAGGATCAATTCAGGACGTAATATTATTTGATTGACGAGATACTAACGCAGATATCAATAAAAGCACGAAATCAAGCGCAAGAGTCGGAATCATACCAAATATAAACAGGGATGCGATCCCCACACCTGTGACCATAGCCCCAATTAGCATCCCAGAGCCGTTTCCACTACTAGAAAGTGAACGATAGAGATGGTATCCAACACCAGCTTGGAGAACAAATAATACAATACCTAACAGGGATATAGCGGGCATTATTCACGCATTTGATTTATACACATATATGAATATCGGATGATTTTAGGAAAATTCGTGGAACAGCAAACGATCAATCCGCACATCTACTTACCGGCTGATTCAATCAAAGGGTGTTGAAACAAACTACCTGCGAGTCTTTCTATGACACGCTCCTGCTGTTCTCGTATCTGTGGACGTACACAGCTGTTTTCGACGCACTCGAGCGCCGCGTCTAACGCCAGTCAGTCCTCGAGTCGCTCTTGTAACTCTTGGACCTTCGAGACGAGTTCGATCGGCGGTGTCGTATTCACGTCGATCGACTCGAGGTCCTCGAGGACAGCCTCTGTGTCGGGATCGAGCGACTGCTCGCCCGCGTCGGTCTCCGTCGGACCGCCGTCAGTCGACGCGGCCTGCCCTTGTGTTTGCATCGTTCCGCTGCCGAGATCGAAGACGGCCTGGACGGGTTCGCTCGAACCGCCACCTTTGGCTTCGATGGCTTTCTCCTCGCGCAGCCGTGTCAAGACGTCTCGAGCCCGGTCGACGACCGGACCCGGCACGCCTGCGAGGTCGGCGACGTGGATCCCGTAGCTGCGGTCCGTGGGGCCGTCCCGCACCGTCCGGAGGAACGTCACGTCGCCGTCGCGCTCGTCGGCCGCGATGTGGACGTTCGCCACGCGGGGGAGGTTCTCCGCGAGCCCGGTCAGTTCGTGGTAGTGGGTCGCAAAGAGGGTCTTGGCTTTGACCTCGTTGTGGAGATACTCCGTCGCGGCCCACGCGATCGAAATCCCATCGTAGGTCGCGGTCCCGCGGCCGACCTCGTCTAAGATCACCAGCGACTCCTCGGTCGCCGTGTGGAGGATGTTCGAGAGTTCGTTCATCTCAACCATGAACGTCGAGCGGCCCTGTGCGAGTTCGTCCAGCGCACCGACGCGGGTGAAGATGCCGTCGACCAGCCCGATTTCGGCCTCCTTTGCAGGAACGAAACTGCCGATCTGGGCCAGCAGGACGATACACGCGACCTGGCGCATGTACGTCGATTTCCCGGACATGTTGGGGCCGGTGACGACCAGAAAGCCCCGCTCCTCGTCCATGCGCACGTCGTTGGGGACGAACTCCGTCGTCTGCTCGACGACTGGGTGGCGTCCCTGATCGATCTCGAGGCGATCGCCCTGGTGTAGGTCGGGCTGGACCCAGCGGTTTTCGGCTGCGTGGGTCGCCAGACTCGCGAGTGCATCGACGGTCGCCAGCGCCCGGCCGACATCCTGGAGCAGTTCGGCATGGGAAGCGACCGACTCGCGAAGCTCGCAGAACAGCTCGTACTCGAGGTCGCCACGCTGCTCTTCGAGTCTGAGGATTTCGCGTTCTTTTGCCTCGAGTTCGTCAGTCGTAAACCGTTTGGAGTTTTTCAGCGTCTTGATCTGCTCGTAGTGATCCGGGACACCATCGGCGGCGGATTTGCCGACCTGGATGTAGTAGCCGTCGGTCTTGTTTCGGTCGACGGTGACGTGCGAGAGGCCATGTTGGGCTTTCTCGCGGTCGGCGAGCGTGTCGAGCCACTCTTTGACGGCGTCGTGGCGTTCGATGACCTCGTCGAGGTCGTCGTCGTATCCCCGCTGGAGGAGTTCGCCCTGCCTGACCGTCGACGGCGGATCCTCGGCGATGGCCGTCTCGAGGGTCTCCCGAAGCTCGGCAGCGGCCGCACGATCCGGTCGGGCGACGATCTCGGAGAGCGGGGAGTCGGCCAGATCTGGGTTCGATGCAACGACTTCGGCCAACGCAGGCAGGACCGCGAGCGTCTCCTGGACCGCAAGCAGGTCCCGCGCGTCGGCGCTGCCGTGTGTTGCCTTCGAGGCGAGTCGCGCCAGATCGTAGGCCTCGCCGAGCGCGTCCTGGAGCTCGTCGCGAGCCAGCGCCGCCGTCGACAGCGCGGCCACGGATTCCTGACGTTGCTCTAAGGTCGTGAGCGACCGACGGGGACGCTGAAGCCACTCTTTCAGCAGGCGACCGCCGGCACTGGTCTCGGTGTGATCGATCGTCGCGAACAACGAGCCGTCGCGCTCGCCTTGCATCGTCTCGGTCAACTCGAGATTGCGCTGGGTGGTCGCATCCAGCGTGACGTGATCGTCGCCGTGGTGGGCCTGGATGCGGGTCATCGAGGCCAGCACGCCCGCACCGGTGTCCGCGACGTACGCAAGGACGGCCCCGGCGGCGGCGATGGCCGGCTCGTCGACGGCCAGTCGGTCGACGGTCTCGGTGCCGAACTGCTCGCGCACCTGATGGGCTGCACGCTTTGGTGCAAACGCCTCCGTCTCGTGGAGCGTGAGGGTTGCATCGCTGCGTTCGCGGACCCGCCCAAGGAGGTCGTCGTCGGTTCGCACGTCCGGCCCCGGCAGGACCTCGACTGGATCGAACCGGTAGAGTTCCGTCAGCGCATCGTCGGCGTCGTCGGCTTCGGCGACGAGAAACCGGCCGGTCGTCACGTCCGCAAAGGCGAGGCCGTACCCGTCTCCGCTCCTGCTCGAGCCACTGGCACCGTTGCCGTCGACGACCGCCGCGAGGTACTGGGCATCGGCATCGCTGGTCTCGAGCAAGGTCCCAGGCGTCACGACGCGGACGATCTCGCGGGCGTGGCCGGAATCGGTCTCGTACTGGTCGGCGACGGCGACCCGGTAGCCACGTTCGACGAGGGCCTTGAGGTAGGGCGTGAGGTCGTCGATCGGCACGCCGGCCATCGGATACGATGATCCATGGGAGGACTTCTGGGAGACCTTGAGATCGAGTTCCTCGCTAACACGTTCGGCGTCCTCGCCGAAGAACTCATAGAAGTCACCACACTGCATCGCCAGTAGATCGGCGTCGGTCCCCTCTTTGAGGGAGAAAAACTCTCCGACGATCCCCGTCGCCTCAGTCATACTGGATGCGTATCGTTCCATCTCAAAAACCCTGCGGGATCCGCGGTGAAAGTGGTCGCGGTGACGCTGGATCGGATCGATCGCAACGGCGTTCGCAGGGGGTCCGCTTCGGGTCGAACATCCATTTCGAAACCAGTTGCCGAAACCGACACGGACCCGAACACCCCCTGCCGGGTCCGTGTACGGTGGATAGCCGATCGGAGCGTGAGGGTGTCACTAGACGTTGGGACGTGCCCCGATCGGTGGCGAGGGTTCGGCGATGTCTCGGATGATCGGACGGGTTCGGTAGGGGGGAACGACCGAATCCGGTCCGCCTCGCCACGTCGTTCGTTCGCGGTATCTCAGTATACTTATTGGGTTGTTAAGCCGCTGTAACGGGCGTCGCGATAATGCTGAGGGTGTCACCACACCACATGACGGTTCCGAGAACGGGTCGGCATCGATCACGTCGCCGCCCTCGAAGTCGACGCCGACAAACTGTCGACCGTGTTTGATACTGGCCCCACCGAACACGATTGCCACTGGCAGTCAGTGCACACCTGATCGTACGCCAGTTCTGCGTCAGTGTATCAATCGGTTCGATTGGTACGATCGCGATCACTTCTCGAGAGACGACGGTCGACAGGGGGTATATACCGCTTACCGTGGTAGCGTAGTAGACAACATCTTATGTCCGCGCCTCGCGATCACCGCGTGCTCATTCCGGTCGACGTTCTCGAGGGTGAGTCCGTTCCGGAAACGATCGTCGACGCGTTCGCGTCAATTCCGGTCGTCTTGCTTGGCTATCGCAAAATCCCGGACCAGACCAGCCCGGAGCAGGCACGCGACAAGTACGGCGATCGCGCACGAGCCGACCTCGAGGAACTACGGACTGTTTTCGAGAATGCTGGCTGTGACGTCACCTCGCGACTGGTGTTTACTCACGACCGGTTGCAAACGTTCGAGCGTGTCGCTGTCGAGGACGCCTGTGACGCCGTGTTGCTACTCAATCCAGCACCCATCCTCGAGACGGTACTCGTCGCACTCCGGGGCGATGTCAACGTCGACCATATCGCCCGGCTGCTCGCGACGATCCTTGCCGACACGACCCTCGAGCTGACCCTCTTTCATGTTGCGCCTGACGACGCGCAGAAAGCGGCAGGAACGGCCCTGCTCGAGACGGCTCGATCGGAACTGGTCGCTGCAGGCGTCGACGACGATCGGATCGACAGCACAGTCGTCGTCGACGACTCGCCGACGGCGGCGATCGTCGAGGCGTCGGCCGACCACGATCTCCTCGTCGCCGGCGAAAGTCGGCCGTCGATCCGTCGGGCGATCTTTCGGGATCGAGCGAAACGGCTGGCGCGGCGGACGGTCGATCCAGTGGTCGTGATTCGCGGCGAGTACCTCGAGCCCGCAGCCGACGAGGCGACAGCACCCACCGAGGACGGCTAACGGAGCGGCGGCGTGCCACCAGCAGCCGGTCGATTCCCGGCCGGAGGCGAGACGCACAACGGTTAACCCGGGTGCGTCCATGGCCCTCGGCATGCGTCTGTCGGCGTCGGCATACGAGACGGTGTTCGACGAAGCCCCTGACGCGCTCATGATCGTCGATCCGGAAACGAATCGGATCCACGAGAGCGCCGATCACGCCGTCGAGTTGACCCAGACGGCACGCGACATGTCCGACGTGATGCTCTCGACGGACGAAAACCGGACCCGCGTCGACCTTCGACACACCCTCGAGAGCGAACTCGAGCGGGGTACGCTCGGAGTATGCAAACGCCGCAGTCACCGTCGACGGGACGATTCCGCAGACGACGGTCGTCGCCGACGACATGCTCCACTCGATCTTTCGGAACCTGTTGACCAACGCTGTCCAACACAACGACCGGGAGGTACCCACCGTGACAGTCTCCGCGAGCGAGCGCGACGAAACTGTCGTCGTTCGCGTCGCCGACGACGGGCCAGGTGTCTCAGACGAGCAGAAAGACGAGATCTTCGCCAAAGGAACGAAAGGCGGGGAGAGCGCCGGGACGGGCCTCGGACTCTATCTCGTCGAGACGCTCGTCGACACCTATGGCGGCAGCGTCCACGTCGAGGACAACGAGCCTCGTGGCGCTGTGTTCGTCGTCGAACTCCCGGCCGACAGCTAACACGCAGGCGACGACGACTGCCCGCTGCCCTCACTCGGCTTCGGTCTCGTTGCGGTGCTCGCGGACGACGAGGACCGGCCCGACAGACTCGGCTGCGATCCGTTCGGCGTCTTCACCGAGGAGGAACGACCGTAGCGACGGTGCCTGCTCGCCCATGACGATCGCGTCGTGGCCGGCTGCGGCCGCAAGCAGCGCCTCGAGTGGAGGTTCGTCTACCGCAAGCTCGGGTTCGACATCGATGCCGTGCTCGGCGAGGGAGGCGACGGCCCGCTCGAGGACGGTCCGACCGCGGGGTTCGTCGTCAGTCGCGAGCAAGAGCGTGACGCCGATTTCGCGGTCGCCGATCAGTTCCGTGACGAAGCTGGTGAGCCGGTCGACGGCGACGTCGCCGGTCAGCGTCACGAGCAGACGATCGACTGGCCCGGTCGTGCCGGTGATGGCGTAGGCGTCGGCGGCCGTGTCGTCGGCGATCCGCTCGACCGTTCGGTCGCGATCGTGGGTGAACACGAGGCGGTGGTCGGCGCTCCCGCCAGCGGCGTCGAACGCCGCCTCGAGATCGACAAGCGCCTCGGTCGCTCTGTCCTCGTACTGCAGTCGCGCCTGATCCGGCGGCGTCTGTTCTGGCAGAACGTGATAGCCAAGCACGGTCACGTCCATCGTCGCGAGCAGCGTCGGCAGGCCGGTCGAGACCGATTCGCCCTCGAGGATCGCCAGTGGAACAAGGACGCGCGTCATTGGAGTGCCCCCTTGAGGGTTACGTCGCGAGCGTAGTAGGCGTACCACCCGGTGGTCGCGATCATGATCGCGATGCCGATGAGCTGTGACGTGCGTTGCATGAAGCCGATCAGGGCGAAACTGGCGAGCGCGCCGAGTATCGGGACGACGGGATAGCCAGGGGCCCGGAAGTCGGGATCGTACCACTCCGGTTCGTCACGGCGCAGTACGAGCAGGGCCACGCAGATCAGCCCGTACATGACCAGATGCAGGAACGAGGCGACCTCCGCGAGCAGTTCCACGCGACCGGTCGCGACCAGCGCGAGGATCGGACCGCCGGCCATCCCCAGCGCGATGTGTGGCGTGCCGTATCGCAGGTTGATGTGGCTCGCTCGCCGCGGTAACAGGGCGTCTTTCGAGACCGCGTAGATGGCTCGAGACGTGCTGAGGACTGACGCGTTCGCACTCGACATGGTCGCGAGCAGCCCACCGAACACGATCGCGACCGCACCGGCCGCGCCAAGGTAGTGGCGGCCGACCTCGACCATGGCTGTCTCGCCGAGTTCCGCGAGTCGATCGCCGCCGAACGCGCTCGTCGCGACGAAGATCGTCGCCACGTAGAGGACACCGACGATGAGGACAGAGCCGACCATCGCCAGCGGCAGGTTCCGGCCGGGGTCTTTCATCTCTCCGGCGACGGTTGCCACCTGCGCGAAGCCCAGATACGAGGTGAACACGAGCGCCGCGGTCGTCAACACCGGCATCGCCCCGAACGGGGCAAACTGTTCGGGCGTGGACGGATCACCGATGAGTCCCACCGCGTCGAGGCCGCCGTACCCGAGGAAGACGGCCAGTATCGAGAGCAACAACGCGACGATCCCGTTCTGAAGTTTCGCCGCGTTTTCCGTTCCGGTGATGTTCAACACCGTAAAGCCCGCTCCGAACAGCAACGCCAGCGGAATGACGAGATCGTCGCCGACCGCGATTCCGAGTTCCGCGAGCGTGTCGACGGCGTAGTAGCCGAATCCGACGAGATAGAACGCCGTCGCGAACACCAGCCCGAACCACAACGACAGCCCGACGACGGCACCGGGCAGCGTCCCCAGCCCACGCGAAATATAGTAGTAACCACCGCCGCTTTTGGGCATCGCCGTCGCGAGTTCGGAGGCCGGCAGCGCGACCAGCAGGGCAACGAGCGCGCCGATCGCAAACGACCCCGCCGCGGCGGGGCCGGCCCGGCCAGCCGCCAGCCCTGGGAACACAAAGATACCCGCGCCGATCATCGTCCCGATCCCGATGGCGAGGCCGCCAGTCAACCCGAGCGTCCGCTCGAGCTCGGCGTCGTCGGTGATCGTCGCCTCGTCGGTCTCGACCGTCGGCTCGATCTGTGGTGTGTCCCCCTCGATGTTGGCCCCACCGACCGACGATTGATCACTCATATCAGGGGCGTCTCACGCCTGCCGTATAGCTCTGCTGTCGAGTGCGGGAATCTGAACACGGCATGTCGGTCTCACCCGATCCGGATCAGTTCTTAGTCGGCGAGCTCGTTGGCCAGCAACTCGAGGCTCTCGTCCTCGTCGGCGGCCGCGTCCGGAACCGCGAGCATGACTTCCTCGATGCCAACGTCGGCGTAGTCGGCAAGCCGGTCACGAACCTCCACGGGCGTTCCCGTGGGGGCCGTCTCGAGGTAGCCCGCGAGGAAGAACTCGCGGGGCTCGCTGGGCTCTCCGGAGAGAAACTTCCGTCGAAACTGCTCGCGCTTTTGCTCGGCTGCGGCGGTCGTCTGGCCGACGAAGACGAATAGCTCGGCGGATTTGCGGATCTCGTCGTATCGGGCCTCGCTCTCGCAGTGATCCCTGAGTACGTCGAGCTTCTCGGCGAAGCCCTCGGGCTCGAGCGTGCCGAAGTTCCAGCTGTCGGCCAGTTCGGCGGTGTATCGCAGTGTGAACTGCTCGCCGCCGCCACCGATCCAGATCGGCGGATGAGGATCTTGGACGGGTTGGGGTTCACAGAAGGCCTCCTCGAGATCGACCTCGAGATGTTTGCCCTCGTGACTGTAGGTGTCGTTGGTCCACAGCCCTTGGAGGATTTCGACGGTTTCGGCGAGCCGGCGCAGGCGTTCGGCCGGCGGCTCGCGGAACTCGTAGCCAAAGCGATCATACTCGTCCTCGTACCAGCCCCCACCCAGACCAAGGTCGAGCCGACCGTCACTGATCTGATCGACCGTCGCCGCCATCTTCGCAAGTAGGGCCGGATGGCGATAGGACTGGCTCGTCACGAGGGTTCCAAGCCGGATCCGGTCGGTCGCCTCGGCGACGGCACTCAGGGTCGTCCAACACTCCTGGGTCGCCCGCCGCGGGTCGCCGATCCACGACTGGAAGTGGTCCTCGAGCCAGACTGCGTTGTAGCCCAGCCGTTCGGCCTCGAGTGCCGTCTCTCGAACCGTGTCGGCGTCGGTCCCGTATTGGGGAAGGATGACGCCGACGTCGAGATCGGTCGCGCTCATTCGGAAACCGCCTCGTCGAGCGCCAGCACCTGCTCGGCGAGCGTCTCGGGATCCGTGGCGACGAGTTTCACGATCTCCTCTTTCCCGACCTCGCCGCGGTCGATGACCGCAGCAGGCGGCTCGTCACGATCCCCGAACGCCTGTTGGGCACCCCAGCCCATCGTGCTGTCCTCGATCGCTGCGACCGCGTCGGGCTGTTGGCTCCGATCGTACTCGGCGACCGGCCATCCGAGGGTCTCGAGTGCTGCCTCGACGTCCGCGTCGAACCGGCAGTTGACCGCAAAGCGGAGATCCGGGAAGAACTCCCGTGCGGAGAGGAGGAAGCGGGCGACGTGACTCGAGGCCCCGAATCGGACGCCGCGGTTGGGGTGGACCCCCGAGAGGGTGCGGGTAATCCGGCCCTCGACAGCGGCCGTCTCGGCGACGGAGTCGGCATACGGCGTCGCGCCGACGACGTTCATGCCGACCTCGGGAACCAGCGCCGACACGTCGGCATCGACGAACCGATCGACGACCGCCTGGACCATCTCGGCAGTGGACTCCCGGGCCGCTTCGTTTCGCAGCGCGGCCATGTGGTTGACCGCGCCGTGGCCCTTGCCCACGTCGTAGTAGTAGCGTACCGCACGCGCGAGGAAGTCCGTCGCACCGCCGACCGCGGGCTCGAGGGCCTCCCCCTTCGCGAGCCGGGCGGCGATCGCTGCGGCGAGCGTACAGCCGGAGCCATGCGTCGCGTCGGTGGCGACGCGTGGGTGTTCGAACGTCCGGACGGTGTCGGCAGTGACGAGCGTATCCCGTACCTGCTCGCCGGGGACGTGGCCACCTTTGATCAGGACCGCGTCGACGCCCGTCTCGAGGATCGCCTCGCCAGCCTCGCGGGCAGTCTCTTCGTCGGTGACGGCGACGTCGGTCAGCACCTCGGCCTCGTCGGCGTTGGGCGTCGCCACCGTCGCCGCGCCCAGCAGGTCCTCGTAGGCGCGCTCGGCTTCGGGCTCGAGCAGTCGGTCGCCGGAGGTCGCGACCATCACCGGGTCGACCACAAGCGGGAAGTCGAAGCTCTGTGCGTGGTCGGCGACGGTCTCGATAACCTCGGTCGTCGCGAGCATCCCCGTCTTCGCCGCGCCGACCACGAAGTCGTCGGTGACGGCCGCGAGCTGTGCGTCGACTTCGTCGACCGGCAGGACGTGCGAGGACGCGACGCCGCGGGTATTCTGGGCCGTGACGGCGGTGATCGCCGACGTCCCGAAGACACCGTGGGCAGCCATCGTCGCGAGATCAGCCTGGATGCCCGCGCCGCCACCGGAGTCGCTGCCGGCGATCGTCAGCGCGACCGGCCGGCTCTCGGGTGCTGGTGTTCGCATACGATATCGTATTCCGCGGTTGTACTAAGCCATGATGGTCCCCCTCTCGGCAAGGACGGAGCCTTTTGGCGCTCGGGATGTATTCGCTCGTATGGTACGGCGCTCGCGGTCCCGAACGCAGTCCTCGACTCCCCTCCGGTCCACTCCCAGCGCTGGCGACCGGCCACCCGCTGCGGCGGGGAGCCCGAGTCCGATCCTCGAACTCCTCGTCGTCTTCGTGCTCGTTTTCGTCGTCCAGGGACCCACGGCGCTCGCGGGCGTGATGGGCATGCTGTTCGTCCTCGCGCCGCCGCTGTCGACCAACCCGTGGACGATCGTCACGAGCGTCTACGCCCACAGCGGCCTCGGTCATCTGCTCTCGAACAGCCTCGCCCTGATCGTCTTCGGCTGGCCGGTCGCACGGGCGACCACGCGGCTTCGCTTTCACGTCTTCTTTGCGATCGCCGGCGCGATCGCCGGCGTCGCCCAGCTCGTTCTGACGGGGACGCTTGCCGCGCTCCCGATCGTCCCCGTCGCGCCGACAGCCGGCGTCCTCGGTGCCAGCGGTGCCGTCTTCGCACTTCTGGGCTATCTCGTCGCGTCGAACCGGCTCTCGAGCGGCCTCGCCTCGCTCGTCGACGTTCCGGGCTGGCTCTCGGCGCTCGTGTTCGTCGGGCTCGCACTCGGGCTGACGCTTGCGACCGCCTCACCCGGCGTCGCCGTGCTCGCTCACTTCGCCGGCTTTCTGGTCGGTGCACTCGCCGGCCGCACTCGCGTGCTTGCCGTCGGTTCGTGACCATTCGTGGCTCACTGCGGTGTGTCCTCGCCTCGAGTATCCACCATGGTTCGCTGTCTCGAGTCGGCTTCGAAACACAAGCCTCAAATAGAAACCGCTGATAGGAACGTGCGAGGGCTCGTAGATCAGTGGCAGATCGCTTCCTTCGCAAGGAAGAGGCCCCGGGTTCAAATCCCGGCGAGTCCATTTCCTTCCGCTCTCTTCGTTCGCTTCAGTCAATGGACTCGCCGTACATCGCAAACGCTTCGCGTTTGCTCAGTCCCGGCGAGTCCATGCCTCTGTTTTGACAGTTCGAACTCTCCGCTCAGTCACATTGCCCTCGCGAAGGCGATCGCGAGGAGTTCCGGTCATGGTAGACCTCGTCGGGAGGCTTCTTCTCAATCGGTGGCAGGTTGTCTCCACCCATGCTCAGATGGGACGCTCGAGCGGGTGATCGCGGACGGGAATATCAGCGTCTCGTACTGGTGAGACCACTGGTTAAACAGATTCAGGACCAGTTGGAAATGTAGGGCTCTGTTGAAGTCCTTTAGCGTTGACATTGAATAGAGCCGAAATTATATATTGTAATGGAATATACAATTCTTTATGAATAAGAGGGTCGCCGTGTCGGTGTTTTTGGCTACTATATTATACCAGTTCATTGATGCTGGTGCCGAGTTGTTTCTCCCGTTCTACGACCGGGGCGGGATAATTACGGCACTACTGTTCTGGTTGATTCCAGCAGGAACCGCTTTCATCCTTGTATTCAGAGCGACCAGGGAACGTCCATTAGATAGCCGGCAACCTAAACGGATGTATCGCTCAACTGTTCTTGGCGCGGGAATAGGTCAATTCCTCAGTATTCTGGTTCTGCTTCCGACCGGAGCCTTACCGTATACCCTCGTTGGAGGCCTAATTATAGCAGGATTCACAGCTGCATACGTTTTCTTCGCCACGTACGGTGGACTGAATATCGTCCGCCCGGCTTCTGATGACAAAATAGTGAGTTACCCCTTCGCGGTCATCATTGCTGGAATGCTTTTCGTGGTTGCTGTCGGTGAGGCGTATGAGTCGGAGCCATACTATATAATGGCCGTAGGTGAGGCTCTCGCAGGCGTGTGGTTTCTCATCGTAGCATGGAAACTCAAACAAAATAAGGAGAGTAACAACGAGAAAAGGTCCTCTACGGCCTAATTACTCCATCTATACTGGTTTTTAGAGAGTTCGGTCAAGGTTGTGGACGATACAGGCAAGAGCGAGTTCACGAAACTGCTTCCACCAGCGTCGTGATCGGACGAAGGCACCGTATTTTCGCTTGAGACCCGAGTTTACTGTTTCGCTCTGACTCCGTTGGCCGTAGAGTTCAGTATCCAACCGAGCGTTCCACGCTTTCTGCAGTGATGAGAACTCACGGTGTTTAATCAAAGGACGAATCGAATTTTCACGGGCCATCTCCCGAGTCTGCTGATCGTCATATCCCTTGTCTCCAAGTAGAACTTCGACTTCAGATGCGTTTCGGTTGATGAGCGAGGGTGCGATCTGCGTATCGTGTTTTCGGGTCGTTGTAATGTGGAGATCAAGGATAACGTTCGCTCTGGTATCGACTAAGAGCGTGACCTTCAGCTGCTGAATCGTCAACTTCGCCCGTTTCGTGTAGTGCTTCGAGGCGTGGCTGCGGTCAAAGCCCGAGGCGTCGATCCCCACAACACCGTTAGTCGGGAGCAGTGAAACAGAGAGATTGAGAAGCACTCGCCAGACGGCCATATCGAGTCTGTCGAACGCCTTGCATAGTGTAGACGGCGCAGGGAGTTCGGTAAGGTTAATCGCTTTTCGAATGCGGGGCATCTCGATGAGTTCGTCGAGAAGAGTCCGATAGGTCGTGTCCTTTCGGACTTTGAGGCACAAGAGAACGATATGCTGGTGAAGTGTGTAGCGTTGTTTCGAGAACTTCGAGGAGTATCGAGCCACAGCACGTTGCGCTAACTGAAATGCTTCCTCGACAAATCGGAGCAACCGAGACTTTGGGAGGGTCTGCATCTACTCAACTGCCGACTGCATCTGTAACTCGCTATGGATTTCAACAGAGCCGGTTAGCAGTAAGTACAGAGCAAGTAGCTACCGTGCCGGTTACTTCTTTATTGAGATTTCGATTTTGTTTTAGGATCGATACCTAAATCAGCGAATGATGGGGTCTGTTCAACGGTTTCACCGCATTTCGGACACACGACCATGTCATTCTTAATATATGTAATCTTACAGTCTGAGCACGTATAGAGGTCAGTAGAGGAACTCTTGTCAGAAGTCGGCTTTTGACTCTCCACCGATGACTCTGACTTAGTAAAGAAATCTATGATCTGGCCAATTATGGGTAACGCCATATTCTCACAGTAGCAGAAGCAACGACTCGCATCATAAACGCAGTGCTCATTCACACAATGTGTTACAAAGGTCATATTTCAACAGAAGTTGCGTAAGGTATACTATTGTATATGAACACGGGAAGTTGGTATACAGGTGTACTCATCGTCGGTTCGCACCAGAAGAGCAAGAGTATCGGATTGAATATTATCGGTTGAAAATAAGAGTGGGTATTATTGGCTAGATCTAATCACGGTCAAATCCACCCGTCTGGAAGTTCATCTCGGTGGTTAGAGATTAATTCAAGTAAGGGCCGAATCTCGTCAAATTTGGGACCTTTGACTACTTCGTGCGAGTCTCTTTTCCACCTAATATACCCTTCTTCCTCCAATTTTGGAAGATGGTTATGGACAAACTCTGTTTGTAAGACTTCTAATTCCTCTTCACCAATCTGAACGCCCTCTGGGATATTCACCCTATCTTCTTGTGGATTGTGTTCGATTAGGCTCATTAATAAACGACGACGGCTCCGGTCGGCGAGGACAGTCATCATGGTCTCCCAATCAGTTGACTGGTTCACAGATTTGCAGCCAATATCCATATAGTAAATGTTTGGGCCAAAATGAGTCGTGAGTTCGCATTCGTAGTTACCGCGAACGCGGTGTCTAAGAACGACGGTAGACGCGGACGAATAATCTGTCGCCTGTCAGGGAAATTCGACAGTAAAGTCACCAGTCGCACGGTAGTCGGCTCCAAGAAGACTATCGGATGAGAGTGTGGCTTCGGTTCCGATCCAGAGTTTTTGTGGGTCTTGTGTGTGATCTGCAGACAGGAGCAACTGAACGACCACGCTCCCCTGGCCGATGTCGGTCGTCTCGGGGACGTTTAAGATGGTTGTCGATGGGTCGTCTTCATCTCGAGAGAGCGTTGCTTTGTGTGCGTGGGCGTCTGCTCGAAGGGAGATCCCGGTCGGTGAGAAGCCACTCGTGTACGGCGGAGAGCGAAATTCGAGTCGGAGCGAGTCTAACCGGACTCCGTCTCGTTGCCACGAAGAAACGTAGAATGGATAGTATTCGCGCTTCCCGTCATCGAGAAACTGTTTCTGGAGCTGAATACTCAGGACGTCTTCACCATCGTTCCCAAATGGCAGCGTGGCGCTCGAATCGTCCGCAACTACATCGCCAGCCGTGAGTTGTGTCTCCCCTCTCACCCTCGTACACCCCGCAATGCCGACTGTCAGTAACCCACTGGCAGCGAGATATTTTCGCCGAATCATATAAGCAACTTCCACTGTTTACTGGTTAAATATTGGTAATAAACGGACCACACTCTGGGTGCTGGTAACCCACATCGACTCACCGCACGTGCTGTGTCTGAGAAGGAGAACAGGGTCGGACAGGCGACTTTAAAAATAGCGACAGCATTCAGACAGGTGTTGGTTTCAGACACAGTGCGAGTGGTCACATATACGTTCTTTATAGGTTTGCTGTCTGCGAATCCGGTCTTCGAGGGAAAGTTGTCTCCCACCATTGATTTCTGGCCACTAGTCTCTTTACCCTCATCGTGTGACTGCGTCCTATGGAGCGGGTTAGTCTCAACGAGGTCGACCGGTGGATGAGTCCAGCACAGAGCAAACGCTCACTTTCGAACGCACTCGGGGCCGAACACCTCGCAGTAAATCACTACATTCTCGAGCCCGGCGAGAGCTTCGGATTCGGCTATCATCGCCACGCTGACCAGGAAGAACTCTTCTACGTCCTCGAGGGGACGGCGACGTTCGAGACGGAAGACGGTGACGTGACCGTCAGCGCGGAGGAAGCGATCCGCTTTGCGCCCGGGGAATGGCAACTCGGCCGCAACGAGACTGACGAACGGGTCGTGGCGCTCGCACTCGGTGCACCTGCCGAGACCGGCGAGACAGACATTCGCCGGCTGTGTCCTGACTGTGGCAAGCGCCAGCCGGTCCGTATCGAACCGACTGCTGACCGCGACGCCCTCGTTGCTATCTGTGAGGAATGTGGTGCGGAGACGGTGCGTCACTCCTGATACTGTCGGCCAGCAGTCAAGCCGAAGGCGGTTCGTCTTCACTGGCGACGCCCCCAGCAGAGTGACTGATCTTCACGTCGTTCTGTCCGACAGGATGTGCCTCGTGCTTTAGTGCTGTGTCTGCAGGTCCAGTCTCGAGGACGTCGATGACTGGCCTTGGAGACGGAGTGTCAAACAGTGGAATATAAACTTTCGCTGGGACCGCCCGTTCGCACGTCACGGTGACAGAGCGCACATGAGCATGGGCCTCCTTCCTCGAGCGACCGCTCTCAGCGAACGTCCTCCTCGAAGACGTCGTCTGCCTCGACGATTCGAAGTGATGGATCATCGCACGAACAGGTGTTGTGCGGGCTGATAGGGTGGATCGTAATCCAGACCGTCAGCAACTCGCCACAGGTGCTGCAGACGCCGGGCGCTTTCTCTTTGCGTTCGTCAGAGGGGGTCATCGAAATCCGTTCATTGTGGGTTAGTCACAAGGGTCCGCAGACGGAAAGTACCAGGTGGGTCGAGACGACCGACACTTGGTACCCCGTGGTGCTGGTCACGGTGGAGCGCAAGGCAGGTCGTGATTCGACTCGTGTGACGTGAGTTAGACGGACTCCTGTCAGTCAGTACCGGCTGGCCGCGACCCGCCCTGCGGTCGGGCCGGGACAGCGGGACAGCAGCCCGTCTCAGTGCACCTCGAGTCGCCACCGGCTTCGAGTACGAGGTCGGCTCGGGACGTGAAATGTACCAAGAGAATGGAATTCTACCCTGCTGAGAGCTCCCCTGCGTGTTTATCCCAGTCCTTGATGTGCCGACGCACATGGGTGAACTCGAGACTGAAGCACAGAAATCTCGGTCGGAGGTTGCAGCGTCTCTCCGCGAGGTGGCCGAGCAACTCGACGGTGACGGCGACGTGACTCTCGAACTCGGTGAGACCACCGTCGCGATGACGCCGTCGGAGCCGATCACGTTCAAATTGGAAGGCGAGTCGGACTGGTCCGAGGGCGACACGGAGGCAAAGCAGAGTATCGAATTCGAACTCGTCTGGTGGCGTGAGGCCCACACTGCAGACGAGGGCACGCTCGATATTCGTGAGTGATGCAGGGCTGACAGAGACAGATGTATACCCAAATCCTCTTTCCCACTGATGGCAGCGAGGGATCGGCAGCCGCGTTCGATCACGTCCTCGAGATCGCCGACAGCCAGGACTCGACGGTTCACATCCTCAATGTGGCGGATACGACACAAGACAGCGTGCTCCGCCGGCAAGGCGAGGTCGTCGATACGCTCGTCCAGGAGGGCGAGACGATCGTCGACGATGCCGACGATCGCGCCCAGCAGCGGGGGATCGAGACGGTCACCGAGGTCCGGCAGGGCGTCCCCTACAGTACGATCGTCGACTACGCAGCGTCACACGATGTCGATCTCGTCGTCATGCCGACCCACGGACGGCAGGGGCTTCGGCGATTCCTGCTCGGCAGTACGAGCGAACGCGTCATCAGGCAGGCCGAGACGCCGGTCTTGACGATTCGGCCGGATACCGACACGATCGAGTACCCCTACCGGAACGTGCTCGTCCCAACGGACGGCAGCGAAGGCGCACAGGATGCACTCGCCATCGGAGCCGACATCGCGACCACCGAGGGGGCTGCGTTGCATCTCCTCTCGGTCGTCACGACCGCGACGCTTGGCGTCGACGTCCGAAACGAAATCCAGCTGTCGATGCTCGAGGAGAGCGCGACCCAGATCCTCGACGATGCGTCGGCGTTCGCGACCGAGACTGGCGTCGAGCCGGCCGCCGAAGCGGTCGAGTTCGGCTCGTCGATCCCCCAGACGATCCGGACGTACATCGACGACCACGACATCGACCTCGTCGTCGTCGGCACGCACGGCCGTACGGGATTCGATCGATATCTGCTCGGTAGCGTCACCGAACAGCTCGTTCGGACGTCGCCGGTTCCGGTACTGACCGTTCGGGGAGAGCGCGGCGAGACGTAACAGCAGTTCCTGCTCGTCTCGCTCGTGACGGCCAAGCCGGGGCACGACTCATACGTCCCGCTCCCGTGCAGATAGATATGGGAACAGTGCTTGTGGCTGTTCGAGATCGATTGCTCGTCTGTACGAGCGACGGGCTCGAGCCGGACGGCTGGACGACTGCGTCGCGACTCGAGGGACGTGACCTTGTGCTCGAGTGTGTCGGCGCACATCCGAACGCGCCCGATCAGGTGTTCGTCGGCACTCGCAGTGGACTGGTCCGCTCCGTCGACGGCGGGGACTCGTTCGACCGCTGTGAGACGCAGTTCGTGGCCGAGGGCACAGCAGGCGGACGAGCGGTCACGCGGACCGACGCGACACAGACCGCCAGCGAGGGCGACCGCGTGATGGCCGTGACCGTCAGCCCGCACGATCCGGCGGTCGTCTACGCCGGCACCGAATCCAGCCGGCTCTATCGCTCGCGTGACGGCGGTGACTCCTGGACTCATCTCGAGGGACTGGCCGCCCTCCCCTCGGCCGACGAATGGTCGTTTCCGCCGCGGCCACACACCCACCACGTCCGCACGCTCGCGGTCGATCCGTTCGATCCCGATCGGCTCGCCGTCGGGATCGAGGCCGGCGCGCTCGTCACCACGCCCGACGGCGGCGAGACGTGGCACGAGCGGCCGCCGGGCTCGCGCCGGGACAATCACAGCCTCGTGACCCATCCCGATCGCGAGGGACGGCTCTACGCCGCGGCCGGCGACGGCTACGCCGAGAGCGACGACTTCGGTGACTCGTGGCGACATCCACAGGACGGGCTCGCACACCGGTACTGCTGGTCGGTCGTCCCCGACCCCGGCGATCCCGACTGCGTCATGATCTCGAGTGCACGCGGTGCGAGGACGGCACACACCCCGCGCAGGGCGAACTCGTTCGTCTATCGGCGTGCGGGTGAGACGGATTCGTGGGAGCGCCTCGAGGGACGCGGTCTCCCGACCGGTGAGGGTGTCGTCCGCACGGTGCTTGCGACGATCGGCGAGCCGGGCGTGGTCGTCGCAGTCAACAACCGCGGGCTGTTTTTGACGCGGGATTTCGGTGACTCGTGGACGCAGGGTGACGTCGACTGGTCTGAGGGACTCGGGGAGGAGACGCCGCGCGGGCTGGTCGCGCTTCCCTGAGCCGTCAGCGACCGCCGTGACCGTCGGTGGCTGTCTCTCGGACGACGGCGACCGTGACGGCGTGGACGGAGCCGACGAGGGCGGTACTCAGGATCGTGCCGACCCACGGAACGAGTCCGAGAAGCCATGCCGCGAGCCCAAATGCAACGACGAGTGGGAGAATCGACCAGCCACGACCGCGAGTTGCGCGTCCGCTCCGCCGGAGTGCAGTGACCGGTCCCGATCCGCTGACGATGAACGCTGGCGCAGCGAAGACGCGAACGAAGACGACGAAGAGGGGAACGATTAAGATGAGTCCGGCGATCAGCCCGACAGCATCTCCGACGAGCGCGGTAAGGATGCGAAACGCCACGTCGAACGACGCGACGAGGCCGACGTACGCGAGCAGTCGCCGCGGCGTCGTCCCGCCGCTGTCGGCCGATAGCCCGCGAGCGATCGTCACGGTGCCAGCGGCCGCGATAACGAAGACGGCGACGACCTCGAGTGTGATTCCCCAGACGAGATAGGGAAGTTTCAGATCGATCAGGGACGACAGCGCTCGTGCCGTCTCCGGCACACCGGTCGGGTAGCCAGTGTACGCGACGGTGATCGACGCGCCGTTTTGTTCCACCGGCATCGTCGGGATCGGGTCGTGGCGTCGAATCCAGTCGAGGAGCCAGAGGCACACGCCGGCGACGACGAACGGCACGAAAAGAACGGGGTCGCGCTGGAGTCGATCGAGCGCCAGCGAGAACGGTGAGACCGGATGGCCAGCGCCGGCGCGATCGCTTCCACCCGGTGTTGGATCGAACGGTTCCTCAGTCATGGTTCGTCCTCCAGCGCAAGCACCTGATCGCCGTCGACAATATAGAGCACGCCGTCTCCAACCGCGGGCGGGGAGAAGTACCACTCCGCTTCACGAGTAAAGCGTCGTTCGCCAGTCGCTGCATCGAACGCGATGAGTTCGGCACCGCTCGTCATGTAGACGACGCCGTCGGCGACGACCGGTGTCGCTTCGTGACGAAACGCGACTGACCACACGTCGGCACCCGTCTCGAGGTCGAGCGCATACAGCGACTCGTCGCCGTCGCTGACGAACACGCGCCCCTCGGCGACGGCGACAGCCCCTTCGGTCGCGTTCCCGTCGAGATTTCGCATCCAGCGAACGTCACCGCTGTCCTCGTATAGTGTTACGCCGCGTCGAGTCGGGACGACGACGCCGGTTTCAGTGGCCGTTGGCGGCCGGTTGACATCGGCATCGTCGAGTGACTCAGCCCACTGCTTGGAGCCGGTTTCAGCGTCGAACGCCGCCACGTCACTGGGCCAACCGGTCGCGTACACGGTGTCACCGCTTACTGCGGGCCGGAAGGCGGTGCCACCGATGTCGCCCCCGGGAAATCGTCGCCGCCATCGCTCGCGGCCGCTGTCCGCCTCGAGCGCGACCATATCGCTTGTGGTGGGTGCCACAGCGTACACTGTCTCGTCGACCGAGACTGGCGGCGGTGCCTTCGAGGGGCCGAAAACGGACGGCTCCGGCTCGGTGCCCGGCCCGCGCCACCGTTGTTTGCCAACATGAACGCCGAACAGCGCCATCCCGCCGCCGGCGTTCAAACCGACGAGCCCACCGGGTGAACTGATCGCCAGCGTCTTCGTTCGATAAATCGACGTCGCGGCACATGCGGGACTCGAGTGGGAGACGCCGTAGTTGCCGTAGGAAAACAGGACGTCACCCGTGGCGGCATCGAGTGCGAACAGGTTCTCGGTGCCGGCGTAGACCATCCCGTCGACGACCACCGGTGGATCGGGTTCGAGCCCGCCGGTCCGCTCGAGGTCTCCGGCCCACGCGACTTGCGGATCGGCTTTCGGCCCCGAGGCGTCGGGGTTGTAGCCGGTGCCAGCGGCGTCGTATCGGGCCATCGGCCAGTCGAGCGTCCCCGACGTAGACTGCGCGGCCGTCACGGTGTAGCCACCAATGAGGCCAGCCGCGGCGAGTCCGATACCGGCGAGTGTCTGTCGTCTGGAGGGCATTCGATTCGATCTAGTTACGTTCTGATTGAAATATATTTATAAAGTTATGTATCGCTTGGAAGTTACATGACGGCGAAACCGTCTCCCGAGCGCGTTTTCGTTCGAGACGGGCGAAACGAGCCGAACCAGTGCAATCGATCGCCGGCACACGGGTGGGTGGTTCGAAATCCTTTTAGGCGCTACACGGGGATAGTAGAGTAACTGAGTGATATCATGGACGTCGACATCATCTCCGAAGAGGAGAACCCCATGTTGCATCGAACGGACGTGACTTTCGAACTGTCCCACGAGGACGCCACCCCCGAGCGCCTGCAGGTCCGAGACAGCCTCGCCGCGAAGCTGAACAAGGACGCCGACGAGGTCGTCATCCGCAAACTCGACACCAAGTTCGGAATGCGTACGACCGTCGGCGAGGCGAAGGTCTACGACACCGCCGACGACGCCCGCGACGTCGAGCAAGACCACATGCTCGAGCGCAACAAGATTGGCGCCGAAGAAGACGCCGACGCTGAAGCGGAGGAGGCCTAAGATGGCGCGCTACGACCTCTACAACGACGACGGCACTACCAGCGGCGAACTCTGCCCGCGCTGTGGCGACGTCTTCCTCGCCGACCACGGCGACCGCAAACACTGCGGGAAGTGCGGCTACACCGAGTGGGAATAACCCCTGAGTGATGGCCGACGTGCCGCGGACAGAGCTGGCACGTCGCTTCCTACCCGTTTTCACCCGTGAGTAATTCCATCCGTATCCTCGGGATCGAAGGCACTGCCTGGGCTGCCAGCGCGGCGCTTTTCGACGCCGAGACTGACGACGTAGTCATCGAAACCGACGCCTACCAGCCCGAGAGCGGCGGCATTCACCCCCGCGAGGCGTCCGAACACATGCACGACGCCATCCCGGACGTCGTTGGGCGGATCCTCGAGCACGCCCGCGAGACCTCCGATGGCCCGGTGTCGGAACCGCCCGTTGATGCCGTCGCCTTTTCCCGTGGCCCCGGGCTCGGCCCCTGTCTGCGCGTCGTCGGGACCGCTGCTCGGGCGCTGAGTCAGGTCCTCGAGGTGCCGCTGGTCGGCGTCAATCACATGGTCGCCCACCTCGAGATCGGTCGGCACACCTTCGGATTCGACTCGCCGGTCTGTCTCAACGCGAGTGGCGCAAACGCCCACCTGCTGGCCTACCGCAACGGCCGCTATCGCGTCCTCGGGGAGACGATGGACACGGGCGTCGGCAACTCGATCGACAAGTTCACCCGCCACGTCGGCTGGTCACATCCCGGCGGACCGAAGGTCGAGCAAGCGGCCAAAGACGGCGAGTACGTCGATCTGCCCTACGTCGTCAAGGGGATGGACTTCTCGTTTTCGGGGATCATGAGCGCTGCCAAACAGCGCTACGACGACGGCGTCCCGGTCGAGGATGTCTGTTACTCCCTCCAGGAGAACATCTTCGGCATGCTAACCGAAGTCGCAGAACGCGCCCTGTCGCTGACCGGCAGCGACGAACTCGTCCTCGGTGGTGGCGTTGGGCACAACGCCCGCCTGCGCGAGATGCTCGCCGAGATGTGTGCCCAGCGCGGGGCCGAGTTCCACGCGCCCGAACCCCGATTCCTGGGTGACAACGCAGGCATGATCGCTGTGCTGGGTGCGAAGATGTACGCCGCGGGCGATACGCTCGCACTCGAGGAGTCACATGTCGATCCCAATTTCCGGCCCGATCAGGTGCCCGTTACGTGGCGTGGGAGGTCCGCGCGAAGCGAGGGCCTCGAAACTGCGAGCGGTGACGCGAGGAACCGCGAGCGAGCCGCCGAACCCGAGCGTGCGGCCGGCCGTGGCGCGGGCTCGGCCGACGACAGTCAGGTCCGTGGGGCCGAGGCACTGGTCGATCTCGAGCCCACTGTCGGCCGCATCACGAAGCGTCGTCGGGCCAAGACCTACCGCCATCCCGCTCTCGACGAGCGCCTCCGTAAAGAGCGAACGACGCTCGAGGCCCGCCTGACCAGTCTGGCTCGCCGTGAGGGGGTTCCGACGCCGGTCCTGTCTGATGTCGATCAGACCGAGGCGCGACTGGAACTCGAGTACGTTGGCGACCGCGACTTACAAGCAGCGCTGTCGCCCGACCGCGTCCGTGACGTCGGCCGCCACCTCGCGCGGCTCCACCGGGCCGGGTTCGTCCACGGCGACCCGACGACGCGGAACGTCCGTGTCGACGGCGATCGAACGTATCTCATCGACTTCGGGCTCGGCTATCACACCGACCACGTCGAGGACTACGCGATGGACCTGCACGTCTTCGATCAGAGCCTCGTCGGCACCGCTGACGATCCCGAGCCGCTTCGCGAGGCGGCCCGCGAGGGGTACCGCGACGTTGGTGAAGAACGAGTGCTCGAGCGCCTACACGACGTGGAGGGACGTGGCCGCTATCAATCAGACACATAAGCGGACCCGCGTCGGTGGACCGCTGTTGGCGACTCGCAGCGTTCGTCGTAGCACACAATATCTTTATCGGGGGACGACGTATCACCGTCCATGGCAGACAAGCCGACTTCCGGTGAGATTCTTGGGATTCCGTACAATTTCGAACGACCGAGCATCGGCCGCATGCTCTCGGCGTACTGGCAGCCCGGTGAAGGCATGCTCGTCGAGAAACCCTTTGGCGTCGGCTACACGCTCAATCTCGCTAACTGGCGGTCGTGGCTCGTCGTCCTCGTCGCTGGCGGCCTCCTGTGGCAACAGGAGCAGGGCTCGAGCGACGACAGTGAGGAGCGAGCGGACGAGCCAGTCGAAGTCATCGTCGACGAGACCGACGACTGAGCGCGAGACTGTTCTTTCTCGCGACCGCGTTTGCGACTCACCACACAGCGGCCCGTCTGCGGAGCCGCCGCGCAACCGATGACGCTTTGCCGCCGACGCACCGTCGCTCGCATATGGCCATTCAATTTGTCACCGGCAACGAGGGGAAAGTCCGCGAGGCACGCGAGTATCTCGAGGGGATCGAACCCGTCGAACAGATCGAGTACGACTACACCGAGGTCCAAAGCGACTCGCTCGCCGAAATCGCGGCTCACGGGGCCCGCGAGGCGTTCGAGGAGTTGGGAAGTGACGAGCCAGTACTGGTCGACGACGCCGGGCTGTTCGTCGACGCGCTGGGGGGCTTTCCGGGGCCGTACTCGGCGTACGTCGAGGACACCGTCGGTGTCGAGCGGCTGTGGCGACTGGCGAAGACCGAGGAGAACCGCCGTGCACGCTTCCGAACTGTCCTCGCCTACGCGGACGCCGACGGGACGGAGACGTTTTCGGGCTCGGTCGCCGGCACGCTCGTCGCCCCCCGCGGCGAGGGTGGGTTCGGCTACGATCCAATCTTCGAGTACAACGGGCAGACGATGGCCGAGATGAGTACCGAGGAGAAGAACGCGATCTCTCATCGCGGGCGCGCGCTCGCGGCGTTCGCAGAGTGGTACGCCGACCGCGAGGCGTGATCGGTCCAACCGCTGGCCTGAAACCTATAAGCGTCAGTCGGTGGTGGGACGAGACACGCTGGCATGTACGATACGATCCTCGTTCCAACTGACGGCAGCGATGCGGCGAACCGGGCGACCGAACACGCAGTAAGTCTCGCTCGCACGTTCGATGCCGACCTTTGCGGGCTCTACGTCGTGGATACCCAACGCTACGGCAAGCAAACGCTCGGGACCGAAGACGTCCTCGAGGAACTCGAGGAACGGGGCCATGAGGTCCTCGCGGAACTCGAAGAGCGGGCCGACGCGGATCAGGTGCAGGCCACGACCGAGGTCGTCGATGGCCGCCCCTCGTCGGAGATCATGGCGTACGCAGACGAGGTCGACGCCGACCTGATCGTCCTCGGCAACCGTGGACTCGGGGGCATCGGGGGAACGATCGGGAGCAATGCTGAACGCGTCGTTCGGTACGGGGATCGGCCGGTTATTACGGCCTGACACTCAGCTACAAAGATGTGTCACGCGACTGCGTGTGAGCTATTTCTCCCGGTTTCGCGTGGACCGTACTGCGACGATGTACGATACGATCCTCGTTCCAACCGACGGCAGCGACCCGGCAAACCGCGCCGTCGAACACGCACTGGCGCTGGCCGAACAATACGATTCGCACGTCGACGCCCTCTATTGCGTCGAGACCTATCGCTACGGCGAACCCGCACTCAGCAGCGCCGAAATCGTGCTCAACGATCTCGAGGAGCGCGGCCAGTCGCTGCTCAATGAACTCGCCGAGCGCGCCGACAACGACGGAGCAGAGGTCTCGACGTGTCTCTGCCATGGCCGTCCCTGGGAGGAAATCCTCACGCGGGCCGATACCGTCGACGCGGACCTCATCGTGATCGGCTACCAGGGCCAGAGTCACTCTCGTGGCGGCAAGATCGGGAGCGTCGCCGAACGCGTCGTCCGATCGGCCGACCGACCAGTGTTGACTGCCTGATGTGACATACGCGTCACAGCACCACTCGAACAGCCATCGTCATTGCTTGAGCCCTGATACGGTCTGCTGTACCGATTTACCGGTGCAACCGCAGGACGGGTCTCGGTTGCACCGGAAATGACTTACAGCAGACCGTATGAGCGACGTTACTCCGATTCTGATTCCGAGTCGGGATAGAAATCGGGATGTGGCTCGAGGGCCGCGAGCCGTGGCGGCGATGTCTGGCGGACGATGTGGACGTCGTAGGTGTTGTCGGCGGCGACGTGGACGCCGACGCTCGCCAGCGGCGTCACGACGCGGCCGACGTTGTCGCTGCCGAGGAACATGACTGTTGGATCGTACTGCTGTGCCAGGCGCTCGATTCGGCCAGCCAGTCGCTGCTCGGGTGGAAACTCGCGAATCCGTTCGCACTCGAACGTGGCGTCGGGCGCGATCGACGCGACCTGCTCGCGAAGGGCCTCGACGACTGCGTCGACATCGAACGCCTCGTCGGGACCGATCCAGCCCTTCTCGCGTGCGTAGCCTTTCCGTTCTGGGACGACGCTGATGGCTGCGACCGGCTCCTCGAGGGCACGGCCGTACTCGACGGCCCGTGCAAGCGCCGTTTCGGCCAGTTCCGATCCATCGAACGGGACGACGAACGTCATACCGACAGCAATGGCGGGGACGATAGTAACGTTGTGGGCCAGTGCCCACTTCTCGAGGCCGGCCGGTCCCGAGCACGTCTTGAGAACAGTCACTAGCACTATCGGTGTACGCGTGGTGGTCGCCACTGTATGCGATCGATACGGCGGTTCGTGCTCGCGCTTGGCGGTCTGCTCGCCGCGTGGGTCGGCTGGGGCGTCTACGTCAGCCGGACGACCGAACGCATCCCCTCGGAGACGCTGGCTCGATTCGACGGCGTCGAGATTCGGCGGTATCCGCGATCGGTGCTCGTCGAAACGACAGCGCCGAACAACCGAACGGCGTTCCGGCGGCTCTTTCGCTACATTTCGGGTGCGAACGCACGAGATGAAGACGTTGCGATGACTACACCGGTGGCGACCCAGCCCGAATCGATTTCGATGACTGCGCCCGTCCGAACCGACGCCGACGGCGGCGGCGTAACGATGGCGTTCTATCTCCCGGATACGTACACGCCCGAGACCGCCCCAGTGCCGACCGATCCGACCGTCAGACTCGTCATCGAACCGGAACGAACGGTCGCCGTCCGGCGGTTCTCGTGGTATGCGACGGCCGACCGCGTCGACCGCCAGCGGAAACGGTTGCTCGAGACGCTCGAACGACGGGGGATCGAGACGCGTGGCCAGCCAGTGGTGCTCCAGTACAACGATCCGTGGACGCCGCCGTTTATGCGGACCAACGAAATCGAGGTTCGGATCGAGGAATCCGGCAATTGGGCCCGTTCCGACTGATGGCGGGCTGTGCAGCGACAAGGCCGACCGGCTGACCGCGTTCTGTTCAGGCGTCCGGCTCGTCCGCGCCGGTTTCCTCCGGTTCTGGTTGTGGCCCGCCGCCGGTCTGTGCTTCCTCGGCCTCACCCCAGCCACCGGCGTCGATCACTTCGAATAGCTTCCCCCAGTTCTCGTCGTGCTGGTCCTCGGGGAGCTGATTTCGGAGCTGCTCGAAATCAGAGGGTGCCACCAGGGTCTCGACGAGATCGATGATGACGCGGGCGTGATAGGCCGCGGTCGACGGATCGGTCTCCTCGATATCGCTGACTCGCGAGACAAACTCGCTCCAGTCGAACCGCTGGCCGTGATCGGCGACGGCACCGGTCATATACCAGCGGATCTCCATCGGGAGCGACGCGGCGAGATCCTCGGCTGCACCCGCCGGAATGCGCTGTCCGAGCGTCATGAGCGTCGCCCGGATCGCCCGCACGGTCTCGCCAGTGCCTGGGAGTTCGAGTCGGTGCTGGATCTGGCCGGTAAACTCGTCGAAGTTCATCCTCGTTCCCATCCGACCACGATCACGGCCATAAACCCCTGTTCACACGCAGTGATCTGATTCCGAGCGTGCCGGATTCGCCGATTCATACCGCCGGGTAGCAGTCCCACGGCATGACGAAATCCACGCCTTCTTTCGCTGTCGATTGAGTACGGTCTCCCACGATGGACCGTGAGTCAACAAAAGACGTCGATCCGACCGACGCCGAACACCGCGAGATTGGACGCGGGTTGCTAGAGGAGGAGATGGGGCCAAGCTCGAGTCTGGCCCACCTCTACCGGGGCGAAATCCACCGGATGAAGTTCTGGCGTGAGCGACTCGATCAGACGACCTACTGGGCGATCGTCATCATGAGCGCCATCCTGACGTGGACGTTCTCGAGCCGGAACAACCCTCACTACATCCTCCTGCTGGGGACAGTGGCGCTGACCGCGTTCCTGGTGATCGAGGCGCGTCGCTTCCGCGGCTACGACATCTGGCGCGGGCGCGTCCGGACGCTCCAGAAGAACGTCTTCGCGTACGGCCTCGACCCCTCGACCGGGCTCGAGAATCCCGACTGGCGCGAGCAGTTGAGCCGGGATTACCGACAGCCAGTGATCAAGATCTCCTTCGAGGAAGCGATCGCACATCGATTGCGCCGGATCTATCTGGTGTTGTTTTCGATCACGCTGAGTGCGTGGGTCATCCGAATTGCGGCCTTTTCCACCCGGCCGTGGCCCGAAAGCGCCGCCGTCGGCAGCATTCCTGGGCTGGCGGTCACCGCGGCGGTCGTCGCGTTCTATCTGCTCGCGGTGTTCGTCGCGATGCGAAACCGGACGTGGCAAAGCGAGGACGAACTCCGTACGGAGGCGGTCGGGCAGGACCGCTGACGCGGAGTGCTGTGGTCACTGACTGGTAACTGACAGTATACTGAAGGAGCCGTCCGTCGAAGGACGAACCAATGTACGACCGCATTCTGATCCCCGTCGACGGCAGCGACGAGGCCACACGGGCCGCACGCCGCGGTCTCGATCTCGCCCGGCGGTTCGACGCGGCTGTCGACATCCTCCACGTCATCGACCGGCGCTCGAGCACCCGGACGAGCGACGAGCAGGCACACCTCCGAGAGCGCGGGGAAGAAATCGTCGCTGAAATCGAGTCCCTTGCCGCGGACCTCGATCAGCCTGTGACGACGACGGTAACCGACGGCTCGCCCGCGGCACGGATCGCTAGACTCGCGGCCGATTACGAGACGGGACTGATCGTTATCGGGCGACAGGGGATCACGGGCCTGGGAAAACGGCTTCTCGGCGGCGTCACTGAGGGGGTCCTCCATCGGAGCGACGTGCCCGTCCTCGTCGTGCCGACCGGCGACCGATCGACCGGCGACTCGTTCGACTACGACCGACTGCTCGTGCCAACCGACGGGAGCGAAAACGCTACCCGTGCTACCCCCCACGCCCGTTCCGTCGCACGGCAGTGCGGGGCGACCGCGCACGTCCTGAGCGTCATCGACCTGCAGGCTGCCGGCGGTGCGTTTAGCGCGGGCGGCCTCGAGAAATCGCTTGTCGACCGCCTCGAAGACGAAGGCGAGGCGATCGTCGACGAACTCGCGGCCGAAATCGACGCGGCGGGCGACGTCGAGGTCGAGACTGCCGTCACCAAAACGTCGCTCGATGGCGTTGCGGCCGAAATCCGTGAGTACATCGGGGCCCACGACATCGATCTCGTCGTTATGGGATCGCATGGCCGGTCGAACCTCCGGCGACAACTGCTCGGGAGCGTCTCTTCGGCCGTGCTCCGGTCGGTCGACGTGCCAATGTTGATCGTGACGCGCTCTTGAGACGTCCGCTTACGAGTCGTCCGTCGGACGCTCGTTGCGAACGACCGTCACCGTCCCGGGGGCACGGCGAACGACCCGTTCGGCGACGCTACCAAGCAGGAACCGCGAGAGACCACGTCGTCCGTGGCTCCCGAGGACGATCTGATCGACGTCGTGGTCCTCCGCGTAGGAGACGATCGTATCGGAGACGATCCCGACTTCGGTCACCGTCGTGATCTCGGTGTCGTACTCGCTGGCGATCTCCTCGGCGTTCTCGAGGACGGCTTCGGCAGCGTCCTTCGATCGCTCGAAGGCGTCGTCCGCGTAGAAGACCCCATCGACGCCGGCAGAGCCGGCCCACTCCCGTGGATCGTTGACGTGGAGAACGTGGAGCTCCGCGTCATCGGCATTCGAGAGCGCGTGCTGTAGTGCAGCGGTCGCTTGTGGTGATTCGTCGAACGCAACCAGAACTGTCGTTGTCATACGTGGTCCGTCGGACGCCAGCGGCAAATCGCTTGAGGATTCCGCCCCGTGATGGGAAGGCGACGGCACCGTGTCGGTGTGTCTCACCGCTTTTCGCTTTGTCAGTCTCAGTCGTCTTCTGCCGACGCGTCCGCAACGGTCGCCCCCTCTGACGCGGTCGTCTCGCTGTCGACGGCCCGACCCGTGCTGTCGACGCTGACGCCCTCCCAGTCGTGATCTGCGTGATAGCCCTCGCGTGCTTTCGCGCTCGGGGCAACACGGATGAACTCCGCGTTCTCGCGGGCCGCCCGAATCGTCGCCCCACCACAGTAGGAAAGCCCCGACTGAATGCCGGCACAAAACTCCGTGATGACGTCCTCGAGCGGTCCCTTGTACGGCGTCAGTGCTTCGACACCTTCGTCGGCGCGCACGTCGACGTCTTTGTCGTCGCGCTTTTCGGCAGCAATCGTCGTTGCCATCCCCCGCGAGCGCTTGTATCGTGTGCCGTCGACTTCGACGACTGCGCCGGGCGATTCCTCGGTACCGGCGAGGAGACTGCCGATCATCACGGTGTCGGCTCCCGCCATCAGGGCCTTCACCGCATCGCCGGAGGTACGGATGCCGCCGTCGGCACAGATCGTCACGCCGAGATCCTCGGCCGCGTCTGCACAGTCGTCGACGGCGGTCAGTTGTGGGACGCCCGCACCGGCAACCTTCCGGGTGGTACAGTGCGAGCCCGGCCCGATGCCGACTTTCACGCAGTCGGCTCCCGCCGCCGCGAGGTCTTCGACACCCTCCGGCGTCGCGACGTTGCCGGCGACGAGATCGGTCTCCGGAAACGCCGACCGAAGCCGTTCGACGGCCTCGAGCGCGCCCTCGAGGTGACCGTGAGCCACGTCGACGACGAGCGCGTCGACGCCGGCTGTGACCAGCGCGTCGGCCCGGGCGACGTAGTCTTCGTTGATCCCGACGGCAGCGGCGACGCGTTCGCCAGCGTTGACCACCTGCTCGACCTGACTGGCCTGTTCGTCTGGCGTGAGAAAGCGATGGAGGACGCCGAGGCCGCCGGCACGCGAGAGGGCAATCGCCAGCTCGGCTTCCGTGACGGTGTCCATCGCAGCAGAAACCAGCGGCGTCTCGAGTTCGATACTTGGCGTAAACGACGTCGAGAGATCCACGTCGCGGCGACTCTCGACTGGCGAGCGCTTCGGGACAAGAAGCACGTCACCGTAACTCAACCCGGTGCGAAGATCGTTCATGACCCCCTCCGGATTAGGGGTCCTGTCGCATAAGGGTCTCGCCGGTTTCTCAAGGGATGCGACCGCCGCTTTCCGTCCAAAACTGCGACTACGCTCGCGGATCCCGATCGGGGCCCGGATACGCGCCGCCTTCGACGACGTCGTAGAGGCTCTCGGGGTCGAATAGTCGTGCGAACGCGTCCGGCGGTCGGACGCTGACAGAAATACGGGGCTGGAGGGTCAGCCCTGCTTTCGCCGATCGAAGCCGCTCGTCGTACGAGAGGAGATGTGCCGCGTTCCCCTGATAGGCCGACGCCAGCCCGGGATGGTCGCCGTCGGGCTGGTCGACCGCAACGCGTTCGGCCTCGAGCCGTTCGCGGTGATCGGCTGCGAGGTCGGCGTCGGCCAACTGCGTGACGAGGCGTTCGGTCTGGTCGAGCAGCGGATCGCTCGCGACCAGTTCGACCCACGAATGACGGCGGACGTGATCCAGCGCCTCGCGGGCGTCGCCGCCGATGAGCAGATCCGCTGCGAGCACGTCGGCGTCCGCGACGACGCGGGCCGGGTTCGGCTGCTCAGACATCCTCGTCCTCCCGCAGCATCTCGAGTTCAGCTCGCACGGCCTCGAGGTCGCCGTCGTACTCCGCCCCGCGATCGAACAGCTCGGCCCAGCTCGATGACATCAGTGGCGATTGGGGCCGGAGGCTGAAAGCTCTCCGGCTTTGATCGCCTATGACCGTCGCGAGAGCACCCAGAACACGACGGTTCCGAGGGTAAACGCGACGCCGACGTTCACCAGCAGGCCGACGACGCCGACCGCCACAACGACCGCGATCGATCGGGCGTCGGAAACAGGCTTGAACGCCGCGCGAGCGAGCTCGAGGGCCACGACGACGAGCAACACGCCAAGGATCGCCATCGGGAACGCGGCGAGGACGGCCCCCGCGGCGACGAGCGCGAGCGCGAGATAGCCGACCCCCAACAGGACGTTCGCGCCGCCGGTTCGCGCGCCGAAGGCGTACTTGCCGGCGAGTCCGCCGCTGCCGTGACACATCGGGACGCCGCCGAACGGAACCGCCGCAAGGCAGGTAATGCCCATACTCGTCGAAAGCGTATCCGCCGAAATCTCCCGGTCGTAGAGGTCGCCACAGAGCAGGGCCGTCGCGATCGCGGCGTTGCCGATCGTCATGCCGAGTTGCGCGACGGTTCCCTCGAGTGCGGCCGCGCTGACCGACGGCGGGCCGGCGGGAAAGACGGCGAGCGTCGGTACTGCAGGCGTCGGAACGCCGGCCGTCGCGACGGCGGCGACGCCGCCGAGTCCGAGGACGACCAGCACGCTCGCTTCACGGTAGCCCACGAGCGCGAGGAGGCCGACGACGGCCAGTCCGGCGACCGCAATGGGGAGGGGATCCAACGAG
>Ga0207720_100162_pt1 | contig 63028 bp, 66 predicted proteins | sample A23P2SouthBayCA_2_FD_187751 | JGI IMG/M metagenome (GOLD analysis project Ga0207720, IMG submission 187751) | Aerobic enrichment media microbial communities from Eden Landing Ponds, California, USA - A23 E3 (2) (SPAdes) | ecosystem: Environmental > Aquatic > Marine > Unclassified | place... | reverse complement strand
CGGGTATTCTCCCCCGCCACTGCTCGATCGGCTGATCGCTGACGCGCAGAAGATCCACAAGCAACGGCCGATTCTCCAGGAACAACTCGCTACCGCCATCAAACCCGCAACTGAGGCCTAACTAAAGACCAATGACTGTCAGACTGACTCCTGTCAATCAGTGCCGGTGGGACCGCAAGACGGTCGCGTGTATACTGGCAACTAGTGACAGGAAACCGATGGGGCCGTGCATCGACCGGATGGGGCAGCAACGATGGCGCTGATAGCTCGGGTGGCGCTCGAAACCCCGGGAGTAACAGCGACAAGATTACTTCGAGAGACAGCAAAACGAGAACACCGTCGAAAACGGACTCGACGGATCGCGTTAGCGTGCGGCTGCCGCGACGCGCTCTTTTTCTTCTTTCTGGCTAACCGCGTAGGTCTGGACGTCGTAGTTGGCCGCGCCGATAAGCTGGCTAGCGATGGCCTCTTCGACGGGCGTCGCCGTCTTGAACGAGTCGTTGTAGACACCCTCAGAAAGGAACTTCAGGGCCTGGTCGACACGACGCTGGGGGGCGACGTCAACGGCCTTCGGGACCGAGATCCCACCGTATTTCAGGCGGACAGTCTCCTCTCGTGGGGCCGCGTTCTCGACGGCCGTCACGAGTACCTGAATCGGGTTGTCTTCGGTGCGCTCGTGAATGAGCTCGAACGCATCACGGACGTAGTTGAGCGTCTGCTGTTTCTTGCCCGTGTTCTCTTCGGTCTGCATCAAGCGGTTGATGAAGCGCTCGACGATCGAGATTTCGGACTTCTTGAACTGCTTGCTGGCGTGACGACCCGCGGTGTGAGCGACGGGCGAAACCGTGATGTAACGCTCTGTCGAGGGGTCGGCGTATTCGATTTCGCCGATTTCCCACTCACCGAAGAGCTGTGCCGAGACGTCTGCACCGCCTGCCGGCGCGTCCGGGTCCGGTTGGTCTTCTGCAGCCATGGTTTATCGCACCGGTTTCTCCGCGTTCCCGCGAACGAGTTCCTTCAGCGCGACGCCGTTGACCTTGTCAACCTTGTAGTTGACGCCCGAGAGGTCACCCATCGCACGACCCTTCGCCCCACCGATACCGGCGATGGTGACTTCGTCGTGTTCGTCGATGAAGCTGATTGCACCGTCACCGGGACAGAACGCGGTGACCTGCTTGCCGTTTTTGATCAGCTGGACTCGGACGCACTTTCGGATCGCCGAGTTGGGCTGCTTTGCCTCAATGCCGACCTTTTCCAGTACGATACCGCGAGCCTGGGGCGCTCCCTCGAGGGGGTCGGACTTCTCGCGAAGTCCACGGGCGCGGCGCGCGTAGTCAGAGTCGGACCACCGCTGGTTCTGGCGGTCCTTCTTGAGCTTGCGCGCGGCATATTTGCCGTTTGCCATAGTACCCGTCGCTATCCGTTGAAGCCACTTAAGCGACCCGTTTCGAATCAGCGAGACGGCTCGAGATCGCTTTAGATACATCGCTCGCCGAATCTGCGGCCGTTTCGACGACTCGAGTTACGGCCGGAGCACGGGTTAGCGACGCTCGGCAGGCGAGAGGTTTCCGAACGCCGAGTGCTCGATCGACGGTTCGCTCCGTGTCATGAGCATCTGCGGGAGCCAACCGACCGAGAAGTGAAAGAGCGACTCGACCAGAAGCACCGCGCTGGATACGAACGGGAACGGCCGATCGCCGAGTTGCTTTGCTTTGCGTATCGACACAAAAATTAGGTTTGTGGTTAATAGATATAAGTGCTGACTCAATACCCATTATCTAATGACATATAGCGCCATTGCCGACGTCAGCAACGTGTTACTCGAGCTCCTGAAGGCAAACGCTGGCGAGCGGAGCCCCATCGATTCGAATCGAGTCGAAGTGGCCTCCCCTGCCGATGTCGACTCCCTCTCGAGCGTCGATATCACGCTGTATCCATATCAGATCGAAACGGACACGGCGATGGGATCGGGCAGTCGAACGATCTCCGGGACGGCGCGACAGGACCGGCCGCTGGCGCTTTCAGTACGCTATCTCGTGACCGCATACGCTGTCGGCGACGGGAGTGACGACGGCGAGAAGCAGACGAACCCCTTCAAACGCCAACAGCGTCTCGGCGCAGCCCTCCAGCTGTTTCACGACAACAGTCGGATCGAGCCGGCCGACGCTCCCGCCCCGCTCGGCCAGGAGCAACCGCTTTCGATTTCGATCGTCGACGAACCAGTCGAGGAGCTACTGTCGCTGTGGTCACAGCTTTCCGACGTGAGCCACCAGCCGTCGGCGACGATCGAGGTGAGTCCAGTGGTGATCCAGTCGCTGAACGAATCGGAATTTACCCGCGTTGAAGAACACGAGACGACGGTTGGCCGGCGGTCGGAAACGTCCGATCAACACGCAGAATAAGTAGACTCTGTGGACCGACGGACCCGGGCGCGCACCTACAATAACTGCACGTCGTCGATGTCGAAATGGCGCTTCGCGAGGGTGCGGGCGGCCTCGATCGTCCGTCCGTTGGTTCCGATTGCGACCCCGTGGTCGGCTTCGGCGACTTCAACGTAGGCGACGGTGTCGTTGTTCTCGCTGATCGTGACGTTGTAGACGGCTGCCGGCGCGAGCGCGTTCGCGACGAACGTCTCGGGATCGGCCGCGTCTTCGACGAGGCGAACCTGCGCGTCGACCCGATCCTCGAACCGCTGGATCGTCCGGCCGTCAGGGCCGATCGCTTCGCCCATGCCGCCGCGTTCGACGACGATCAGGAGACGGTCGCCGCCGTCAGTGACGAGACAGTCGCGGCCGGCGACACCGGTGACGTCCTCGAAGGCAGCGAGATACTGCCGGGCGTCGTCGGCGAGCGTAACCCCCATCGATCAGTCGGCCTGGCTGCTTCCGGACGTGGTCGATCCCATCCGGAGGTCGACGTCGCCGGTTCCGAGTTTGATCGGCTTCCCGACGATGACGTTCTCCGTCACGCCGTCTAACTCGTCGATCTCGCCGTGGATCGCAGCGTTGAGCAGGTGGTTGACCGTCACCTCGAACGCCGCACGAGCGAGCACCGAATCCTTCGATCCCGAGATGCCGTGGCGACCGATCGACTCGATCTCACCGCGGTTGGTCATCATGTCCGCGACGAGCATCAGGTGGCGGACGTTGACGTCGTCAAGCCCCTGCTCTGCCAGCGTGTTGTTCGTCTCCTCGATGATCGCTTCGCGGGCCGCCTCGATACCGAGGTTGCGCCGGATCTCGTGGATGTTGTTACACGTCGTCCGCGAGGCGTCGACGCCTTCGATCTCCAAGACGTCGCCGAAGGCCGACCCCTCGGTGTAGAGGACGAATTCTTCGCTGCCGTCGTCCATCTCCTCACGTCGGATGACGACCCGGGAGATGTCCTCGATGCCCTTGAACGTGATATCGCGCAGCTCCTCGACGAGCTGGAGGAGATCCCGATACGAGGGTTCCTCCGGCCCGAACTCGATCTGGGTTCCTTGCTGGATCGTCTTGACACCCAGCGAATCCTCGATGATCTCCGCGACTTCCTCGGGCGTGATCAGCCGCTCTTTCAGCGTGTCCTCGTTGAGCGAGATCTGGACGCGCATGTCCGCGACGTTCGTCGAGACGTCACCCAGCGCGAGGATCTTCGTGGCTTCGATTTTCCAGACGACCTCGTGGGCGCGCTCGCGCTCGGTAGCGTAGTCGCCCTCGAGGTAGACGGTCATCATCGGCGTGTCCGGCGTCTTCCGGGCGTCGACAAGCTCGATGAGGCGGGGCAACCCCTGGGTCACGTCGATCTCTGCGACCCCCGCGTAGTGGAACGTGTTCATCGTCAGCTGAGTCCCGGGTTCGCCGATCGACTGGGCGCTTACAGTACCGACGGGGTCGAGCGGATCGACGCGGGTGTCGAGATAGCGGGTCTCGACAGCCTTCGCGAGTTCGTCGGCGTCTTCGACCGTCGCGTCCTCGCGGGCCTCGAGCGTCTCGTAGACCTCGTCTTTCAGTCGCCGTGGCAGATCGGTGTCCTCGACGACCGCGATGGTGTCGTCGTCAACGTCGTAGTCGACTTCAGTCATCGGATGTCACCTCCGTGCCCTCGGCAAGGCGATCGTCTGCGTGTTCCGAGAGGTTGGTTGGCCGCGGCCGCGAGCCGAGGAATTCCTGTTTTTCGGCTTCGGACTCGAACTCGGAGTCGAGCACGCGGCTGGCGATCTGGTCGACGTCGATGTTGTTCTCCTCGCCGGAGGAGACCTTGACGGGCGAGGTGCCGTCCTCACCGAACTCGAACTGGACGATCGTGTCCGAGGTGTCCCGGACGGTGCCGTCGTATTGGGTCTCGAGTTCGGAGAGGGCGTTGATCAGCCGCCGCTGCAGGTACCCGGACTTGGAGGTTCGGACTGCAGTGTCGACCAGCCCCTCGCGGCCACCCATCGCGTGGAAGAAGAACTCCCGCGGGGTCAGGCCGCTGGTGTAGGAGTTCTCGACGAAGCCGTGGGCCTCCGCCGAGAGGTCGTTGGGTTCGTAGTGGCTGAGGGTTCGGTCCTCGTAGCCACGGTTGATCCGCTCGCCGCGAACTGCCTGCTGGCCGACCGCACCGGCCATCTGAGTCAGGTTGAGCATCGACCCACGTGCACCGGAATTGGCCATGACAACCGCCGGGTTGTCGTCTTCGAAGTGGTCGTCGGCGATGTTCCCGGCGTTGTCACGCGCACGGGAGAGCGTCTGCATGATCTTCATCTCGAGGGTCTCGTCGATCGTCCGACCGGGGAGGCTCTCGAGTTCGTTGCGCTCGTAGGCCTCGATCAGTTCTTCGACGCGGTCGTTGGCGTCCTCGAGGGTCTCGTCGATGCGTTCCTGGGCTTCTCCGGGGATGGTCTCGTCGTCGATCCCGATCGAGAACCCGAAGTGCATGATCGCCCGCATCGCCAGCGTCGAGACCTCGTTGACGAAGATGCGGGCACGCGTGTTGCCGTAGACCTTCGTAATCGTGTCGACGATCTCGCCGCCGAACTCGCCGACCTCGTCCTCGGCGATGGTTCCCTGGAGCAACTGGCCGTCCTCGATGACGACCTCGTCGCCGACGGTGCCGGTGAACTCGAGGTTCAGGTCGTCGGGCAGGAGTTCGGAGAAGACGTCGTAGCCAGTCCAGAACGGTTTGCCGTCGTCGTCGACGCCGCTGGGGTCGGGCAGTTCGTCGATCCGGGTGGCACGCAGCAAGTCGAGTGCCTGCGTCTCGTTGAACCGCGGGTTGTCGTGGGTCAGCAGGTACATCCCGCTGATGTGGTCCTGGATGGCCCCGATGATGTTCTCACCGAATCGCGGCGAGAGCATCTGTTCCTGCACCCGCATGAGCACGCGTGCCTCGGCGCGGGCCTCCTCGTTTTGGAGCGCGTGCATGTTCATTTCGTCGCCGTCGAAGTCGGCGTTGTACGGCGGACAAACGACGGTGTTCAGCCGGAACGTCTTGTACGGCATGACCACGACCTCGTGGGCCATGATCGACATCCGGTGCAGCGACGGCTGCCGGTTGAAAATGACGATGTCGCCGTCGATCATGTGTCGGTTGACTTCCCACCCAGCCTCGACCTTCTCGGCGAGTTGCTCGCAGTTCTTTTCGGTCACCTTCAGCCGCCGGCCGTCCGGCCGACGGACGTAGTTCGCGCCGGGGTGGGCCTCGGGGCCGTTCGAGACGAATCGACGGGCGTCCTCGAGATTGCGCTCGGTGACGTTCATCGTCTGGGTCATCTCCTTGGCCACGCGGTCGGGGACACCGACCTCGTTGAGCGAGAGGGTCGGGTCCGGCGAGATCACAGTACGTGCAGAGAAGTTCACACGCTTGCCGGACAGCGAGCCACGGAAGCGACCCTCCTTGCCTTTCAGGCGCTGGGAGAGGGTCTTGAGCGGCCGGCCGGAGCGGTGCCGTGCCGGCGGCGTACCCGAAATCTCGTTGTCCATGAACGTCGTGACGTGGTACTGCAGCAGTTCCCAGAGGTCCTCGATGATCAGCTGTGGTGCACCGGCTTCGCGGTTCTCCATGAACCGCTGGTTGATGCGGATGATATCGACCAGCTTGTGGGTCAGGTCGTCCTCGGAGCGCTGGCCGTTGTCGAGCGTGATCGACGGCCGTGCGGTGACCGGCGGGACGGGGAGGACGGTGAGGATCATCCACTCCGGACGGGAGCGTTCGGGGTTGATGCCCAGAACCTCGATGTCCTCGTCCGGAATGTTCTCGAACCAGTCCCGGATGTCGCTGGGCATCAGCTTGTTCGTGTCCTCCTCGGTGAGGTCGATATCTAAGGCCTTCTCGATGGCCTTGCGCTGACTCTCACGCGGGCGGAACGAGCCCGAGAGGATCTCGTTGACCCGGGTGAGCTCGATCTCGGTTTTCTCGGCGAGTTCGTCCGGCGTCGTTCGCTCGACGCCTGCCTCCTCGTCGCCCTGCATCGCGCCGGCGATGCGCTGGGAGTACTCGCTCGTAAGCACCTGCTGGACCTCGTAGTAGGTCGTCGGCTTCTCGTGGTCGATGTCGTACTGGATCTCGCCACAGAACGGACACCGATCCTTCTTACGTGCCTGCCGGATCGCGGCCTTGGTCACGTCGTTTAAGTCACGACTCAGCTTTCGGGATTCATCGAGCTGGTCGCGGAACTCGTCGCGTTCGTCTTCGGTCAACAGCAGCCGCGAACACTCCCGACAGGTTCCCCGCAGGAGTCGCCGGATAAGCTTCGTAAAGCCGACGTGGATGACCGGCGCGGCCAGTTCGATGTGGCCGAAGTGGCCGTTACACGAACCCGAGTGTTTGCCGCAGGTCTTACACTCGAGGCCGGGGTCGATCACGCCCAGCCGCGGGTCCATCAGCCCCATGTCGATGGGGAACCCGTCGTCGTCGTAGGTGTCGGCCGTGATGATCTTCGTCGCGCTCATCTCCCGATACTCCTCGGGCTCCATGAGCCCGAAGGAGAGTTGTCCGATGTCTTTGGGTGTCGTATCTTGCATGGTTTAGACGGCGTCTTCGAGTTCGAGTCGCGGTGCGATACCCAGTGCTTTCATCTCGTCTAAGAGGAGCTTGAACGCGTAGCTCATCTCGATCTCGTGGATATCGGTCTCCTCGTCGCAGTTCGGACAGTAGACACGCCGTTGTTCGACGTTTTCGACCGCGCTCATGCCACAGTTCGCACAGATGTGGATGAACTCGCGGTCGGACTCGTCGAGCAGTCGTTCCTTCAGCGTCATGGCCGCCCCGTGGCCGATGAACACGTCGCGTTCCATCTCCCCGATACGGAGGCCACCCTCGCGGGCACGACCCTCCGTCGGCTGGCGGGTCAGCACCTGCACCGGCCCGCGCGAACGGGCGTGCAGCTTGTTCGAGACCATGTGGTAGAGCTTCTGGTAGAAAATGACGCCGACGAAGATCTCGGCCTCGATCTTCTCGCCGGTAACGCCGGAATACATGGTCTCCTTGCCGGCCGAATCGAAGCCGGCGTCCTCGAGTCCCTCACGAAGCTCGTCTTTGTCCTCGCCGAGGAACGGCGTCCCGTCGACGCGACGGCCCTCCATCGCGCCGAGTTTGCCGCCGATCATCTCGAGAATGTGACCGACGGTCATCCGCGACGGCAGTGCGTGGGGGTTGACGACGAGGTCCGGCACCACGCCTTCCTCGGTGAAGGGCATGTCCTCCTGGGGTGCGAGGTGGCCGACGACCCCCTTCTGGCCGTGTCGCGACGCGAACTTGTCCCCGAGTTCGGGGATCCGTTCGTCACGCACGGAAACCTTCGAGAGCTTCGAGCCGTCCTCGCCCTCCATGAGCGTGACGGTGTCGACGATGCCGGATTCACCGGAGCGCATGGTGACGGAGGTCTCACGCCGTTTCTGGGGTGAGAGACCGCCCATGTCGTCGGGCTCCTCGAGGAATCGCGGCGGCGAGGTCTTCCCGAGCAGCACGGAGTTCTCGTCGACTTTCGTCTCGGGGTTGACGAGGCCGTCCTCGTCGAGATGGGCGTAGGCTTCCTCGCCACGGGCACCGCGGACGTCCTGGCTCGGAATTTCGAAGCGGTCTTCCTGGCCGCCAGGGTAGCGGCGTTCCTCGCCCTCATACGTGCGGAAGAAATGCGAGCGTGCGAGCGCACGCTCGACGCTGGCTTTGTTCATGACCAGCGCGTCCTCGATGTTGAACCCTTCATAGCTCATCACGGCGACGACGAAGTTCTGTGCGGCCGGCCGTTCGTCGTAGCCGATCTGCTCGGTCGTCTGGGTCTTGACCATCGAGAGCTGCGGGTAGTGCAGCAGGTGCTGGCGCGTGTCCGGCCGGATCCGGTAGTTCGCGCTGGGCAGACCGAGCGACTGCTTGATCATCCCTGCCCCCATCGTAATACGCGGCGAGGCGTTGTGTTCGGGATAGGGGATCATCCCGGCACCGATCGAGAAGATCAGCGACGGGTCGATCTCGAGGTGGGTGTGTTTCTCGGTGAGGTCGTCCTCGTCGACGGCCACGAGGATGTCCTCTTCTTCCTCGGCGTCGATGAACTCGATGTAGCCGTGATCGACGAGGTCCTCGAACTCGAGGTCGCCGTCTTTGAGCGCCTCGATCTCCTGTTCGGAGATGCGGGGTTCGCCGTCCTCAACGACCAGCAGCGGCCGGCGTGCGCGACCGGCGTCGGCGTTGACGATCACTTCGCGAGTGCGCTCTTTGACCGAGACGTTGACCATCTCGGAGACATCGCCGATGCGTCGCGCTTCGCGGATCTGTTCTGCGAGTTCGTGTGGATCTGGGTGGGTCCCCACCAGCGACCCGTTGACGTAGACTTTCGCCTCTCGTTGTTGGCTGCTCATGATTTAATCGTCCCCTGCTGCAGTCGTCCGTTCGATACCCTCGAGGCCGGGAATACCCTCGACCCCCATCGATGCCAGTTCGCGTTTGAGTTCCTGTTCGTCCTCGACGTTTTGGGAGAGCTCCATCGATTGCGCGAAGTTCTTCACCAGCCCACAGTTGGGACCCTCCGGCGTCTCGGAGGGACCGATGCGACCCCACTGGGTCGCGTGCAGGTCTCGTGCTTCGAAGTGAGGCTGCGAGCGCGACAGCGGGCTGCGCAGCCGTCGGAGGTGCGAAAGCACACCCATGAAGTCGGTTCGGTCGACCAGCTGGGAGACGCCGGAGCGACCGCCGACCCAGTTGCCCGTCGCGATCGGGTGCTCGAGTCGCTCGGTCAGCACGTCCGAGCGAACGACCGTGTTCACCGAGAGCTGGCGGTTACGCATGTTGGCGCGCTCGAGCTGGTACTTGACGTCCCGGGCCAGCTTGTTCAGCGCGGTCCGGAACAGGTCTTTCATCAGGTCGCCGGAGACTTTCAGGCGCTTGTTCGCGTAGTGGTCCTTGTCGTCGGACTCGCGGCGACCGAGTGCGAGTTCGAAACAGGCCTCGGCCATCCGACAGAGGTAGTGTGCCTTGTTGATGCGGACGTCTTCTTCCTCGACGCCATCCTCGTGGAGATGGGGGAGGAGATACCGGTCGATGACGTAGTTGGCCCGCTTGAGCTGGTAGTTTTTGCCCTGGCCGGAGGCGACCCGTTTCCCGAGCGCTTCGATGGCTTCCTCCTCGGTCTGGACCTCCGCTTCCTCCAAGTTCTCGAGCATGTACTTGACGACCTCGGGGTCGTTCGAGACCTTGTGGACGATCTCCTCGTCCGACTCGAGACCAAGTGCACGCACGAGCGTCACGAAGTTGATCGAACCCGACACCGAGGGGAACGAGACCTCGAGCAGGCCGTCACGCGTTCGCTCACAGAGTACGAGGGCGCGGTAGCCACGGCGCTGCGAGAACGTCTTGGCGACCTGAATCTCGTCACCGTACTTGGTGTCGTACTCGGCAAGGATCTTGTTCGGGGCGAGGTCCTCGCTGGTCATGAGCACTCGCTCGGAGCCGTTAACGATGAAGTAGCCGCCGGGGTCGGCGGGGTCTTCACCGATCTCGATGAGTTCCTCGTCGGAGAAGCCGGCGATGTTACACTTCTCGGAGCCGACCATGATCGGCATCCGGCCGATCTTCGTCTCCGTCGAGTCGACGACCCGCTGGTCGCCCTCCTCGCCTTTGACGATGGACATCTCCATGAACACCGGCGCGGAGTAAGTGATGTTGCGAAGGCGGGCCTCCTGTGGGTAGAGCAGTTCTTCGGAGCCGTCGGCCTCGCGAACCCGCGGCGTGACGACGCGGACGTCGCCCAGTTCGACGTGGACCGGCTCCTCGCCTTCCTTGTCGCCGATGTCCGTGTCGATCGTCGCCTTCTCGTCGACGACCTCCTGCATGCCCCGGTTGAGGAAGGCGTTAAACGAGCGGTAGTGGTGTTCGGCGATCCGTTCCTTCGAGAAGTACTCGCGCGAGATCTCTCGACGTTCGTCGCGATCTAGTTCCATTGCCATTTATTCTACCACAAGTCGGTATACCACTGCCTGATCGGTTGTTCGTGAGTCTCGGACGATTTTGATCACGTCGCCGACCTCGGCCTCGTCCGGAAGGGCAGGGTCGTTGCGCTTGATCTTCGGTAAGTCTGTACGATCGATGTTGTATTCGGAGAGCACCTCCTCGAGCGTGTCCTCCTCGAGGACGGTGTGCTCCGGAACCAGTTCGTGTTGGCTTACGTCTACCATGTGTGGGTGTGCGTGTGCGTGTCGGCTATCTGGAGAGAAGCGGCTGTCACGAGATACTACAGGCAAGTAGCGGTGGGAGGCATTTAACCGTTACTAACTCGAGGCACAAGCAGGGCTACCCGGCCAGACGAACCAGACCGGAATCGTCGATCACACTCGAATGTATCCGGTTCTCAGTTATATTCCTTATGGGTCGTGTGAGTTTATGACATGACTGTGTGTCGGAGTGGCCGAAATCATGGCGCGGTGGGCCGTACCATACGGCATTCGATTGAAAAGCCTTAATACTATCACCGGGAAAGAAAGCATTGCAAGCCCGGGTGGTGTAGTGGCCTATCATACGACCCTGTCACGGTCGTGACGCGGGTTCAAATCCCGCCTCGGGCGCTTTCTCAAAATTCAACGTCACGAGCAGTTAGCTTGCTGCGTTGCGAGCATCTTGGCTTCGAAAAATCCAGACCCTTGAGCAACTGGGTTTGTTGTCTTCCAACCAGTCATACTCGAGCAGTATCCGGAGTGGCAATCGTTCGAGAGAGGCATGAAGCGAGCTCGTTTGTGATCAGAATGTATTGCCCATCGCAGTTGTGTTCAGTCACCAATAATTTCTGGGAGACACTGTAGTGTGTATACTCTCAGCATAGTTGAACAATGGTCAGTGGTCGAACTCGAGGCGAGGCCTGACGTTATGTTAACAGAGCAGAAGAACGAGTCGAGAACACAACCCTTAATACTATCACCGGGAAAGAAAGCATTGCAAGCCCGGGTGGTGTAGTGGCCTATCATACAACCCTGTCACGGTTGTGACGCGGGTTCAAATCCCGCCTCGGGCGCTTTCTCGAAATTCAATGTCGCGAGCGATTAGCTTGCTGCGTTGTCAGCATTCTGGCGTCGAAAAATCCGGCTACCACCGCTAATTAGGAAGTCGTCTTACTCACGACTGGTCTCTAGCCATGCTATCGAGTTCGAGGTCGCCGTGACTGCGTCCCGAGTGTCTCGTCCCACTCGATCCAGTCTTGTTCCCAGCCGCGACGTGATTCGGCGCGTCGCTGCGCTCGTTCGCGGTCCTCGCGGGCCATCCGGTTTCGTTCGACTGCCCCCGACTGCTCACCCTCGACGAGCAGCGGCTCGAGAGTAATGGGATCGAGTTGCTCGAGCTCACCAGCGGCCGAGATGACCGCAAGTCGCTGTCGCTGCGTGCCACGCGGGAAGACCAGCTGCCCGCCCTCGGCGAGTTGCTCGCGGAGCGCACGTGGCGGGTCGACGACGGCCGCCTCGAGAAGAATCCGGTCGAACGGCGCATACTCGGGGAGACCGTTCGCGCCGTCGCGGCAGTCGACGAGAACGCCATTGTAGCCGGCCGCCGCAAGGTTTCGGCGCGCTTCGGCAACCAGCGGGCGGGAGATGTCGATGGCGTGGACGTTGGTCTCGCCGACGATTTCGGCTGCGACGGCGGCCGTGTAGCCGACGCCGACGCCGACGATCAGCACCGTCTCGTCGTCCTCGAGCGCCAGCGCCTGCAGCAAGCGAGCGGCCGTGCTAGGCGAGAGAACACGGGTCCCAAGCGCTTCGTGCTCGCGGTCCGCGTAGGCCGTCCGTTCATCGTCGAGAAACGCGTGGCGAGAAACGTCACGCATCGCGACGGAAACGGTTTCGTCCGTGAGAACGTTCTTTGGCGCGGCCTCGAGGCCGTCGACCATGTCTTCTCGCAGTACCGCGAGGTCCATGGACTAGCTATCGGACCGACAGTAATCAATGGCGCGCTTGTGCGGTCTCGGGGATCGCTTACAGTTCACCGAACCGAACATACTGTGATCGATTCGCTCACGTGAGCCACCCAGCGGGATCATCGCATCGACGTGCGGGATAACAGGCTTGGTGCCCCGCTCGTGGCGGATCTCGCCACTGCCGAAGACGAAACGGGATCAAAAAGCTGCTCGAGAACCGTCTTGTACCAACGGTAAATATCGCGTTCAGGGGCTCGTGGGCCCGTCGGTCTGTTCTTACCAGGCCGACCAGGCGCTGCTCTGCTCGTCGTAGGCGTAGACGCGCTTGATGTCCTTCGCGAAGGCGGTATCGCCCTCCACCTCGAAGCGGTCGCGCTGGTAGCCCGACGCGTCGTCGCGAACGACGAAGGCGTCGATCTCGAACTCGTCGTCGCCGAAGCTCTCGACGTCGCCGACCTCGAACGCGTAGTCGCCGGGGACGTGGACAGTGATACTGCGACTGTCGTCTCGCGAGCCGTCCTGTGGGTGAACGGTGACGTTGACCGCCACGTTGTCGACCTCGCGGGTCCAGACGGTCTCGATCTCGTCGACGGGTGCCTCCTCGACACGTTTCTGGCCGTCGAGTTCGACGCTCGTCACGCGAACGGTCGAGAGCACTTCCTCGGTCTCGAGAATGAACTCGTCGCCGACTTCGACGGTCTCGTCTTCGGGGGCGGTGACGTTCGCGGTGAACGACTCGCCGCCCTGAGAGACGACCACGTCGAGGGTGACCTCGCGTTCGGTGTCGGGTTGGATCTTGTGGACGTGACCACACTCGCTGCAACGAACGGTCAGGGTGCCGCCGCCCGTCGTAAGTACCTCGTGGACCGTCTCGAGGTCCGGCGAGCAGGAAGGACAGGGGGTCGGAACCCGATCCGGTATATCGCTCATAGCCCGTCATAGAGGCTACGCACTGAAAAGGCGATTGAAGCCGTCGTCGTCGCCGTGTCACTAGTTGTCTTGAATCGCGTCGATGACCATCGCAGCAGCCACGACGGACTCTTTCGGGGCGGGACTGGCGTCGTCGATGGTACTCTCGTAGCGGTCCCGCAGTGAGCGGAGTTTGCCGTCGATGGTCCCGATGTGAGCGCCGTTTCGATCCGTGGTTTCGTACTCGTGTGGAATCCACTTACCGAACGAGACGACTTGCGAGGCCGATCGTATCAGTCGGCTGCAACCGGCAGGTCGATGGGCTCGCCATCCGCGAGAACGGTCGGCTCGCGAATGATGCCGTCGAGGTGGATCGGCGCGTCCGTGTCGCCGCCAATGCCTGCGTCGTCGCCGATCGCGATGTGGACCGTGCCGCCGGCTTTCTCGTCTAGCAGGACCGAGCCGACCAGCTCCGTGACCGCGACGTTGGTGCCGATACCTAGCTCTGCGAGGTTGTAGGCAGCGTCACCGACCTCGTCTGCCGCATTCTCGACTGTTTCACGGATCTCGTCGTCCGAGATGTGGGTGACGAGGCCGTCCTCGACCTCGAAGGTGAGCCGGTGGCCCTCCTCGAGCAACCCGTGTGGTCGCATCGTCCCGTCGACGACGAACGTCCCGTCCGCCGTTTCGGGACTAATGAACACCTCGCCGGCCGGCAGGTTCGACATCTCACCGGGTTCGTGGACGATCCCGGTGTCGGCGAGCCACTCGCGGTCACCGACGCCGAAGGTGATGTCGGTGCCGGCGTCAGTCGTGACGCGGATCTCGTCGGCGTCGGCAACCTGCTCGCGGACCGCCTCGCAGTGGGCAGCGATCGAGTCGTAATCGGCGTCCAGCCCGGTCGTGAAGACGTCCTCCGTGATGCCGGGCAGCGTCGCGACCCGCGCCCCGGCCTCGTTGGCATCGGTCCGGGCGCGAGTGTGGCTCAGGCTCTTGGTCGTCGGCGCGAGCACGACGTCGGCCCCGGCCATCGCTTCCGCCACCGGTTTGGGGGGCTCACTGCCGTGTGTTTCACCGGGCGGATACCGGACGATCACGGTGTCGTCGGTGATCTCACTCGCGACCTCGTAGAGCGCTTCCCCGATCGGAACCCGTTCGTCGTCAGTGATGATCGCACACGACTCTCCCGCCTCGAGACCCAGACACTGGCGGACGGCCGTCTCCGCCGCGGCGCGAAGTGCTGTCATACGTGCGTGTGTGGCGAGCGGGCCGATATGTCTTGCCCTCATACGGGCTGCTGTCCCGATGTCCCAGGGGGCCGTAGCGCGATCGCAGCCAGCCGGCACTGACTGACGGTCGTCCGTCACAATCGCGCTCGCGGCGTCTCGAGCAGTGTGAACGGCTCCCGAGATCGGCCTCGAGAGGGATTGAGAACTTCGATTCGAGTAAGAATCGACCGCGAGTCCTCGAAACGATTATCCCGCTCGGTGGTCCACTCCCGGATACATGCTACAGGTCGCCATCAACGGCTACGGTACGATCGGCAAACGCGTCGCGGACGCCGTCCGCCAGCAACCCGACATGGAGGTACTCGGCGTCGCGAAGACGCGTCCGAACTTCGAGGCCGAAACAGCGATCGACAAGGGATTCCCGCTCTATGCAGCCGTCGAGGAGCGCGAACACCTGTTCGACGAGGCTGGCCTCGAGATCGCAGGGCCAGTCGAGGACCTCGTCGACGAGGCCGACGTCGTCGTCGACGCGACGCCGTCGGGAATCGGGGCCCAGAACAAGGAACTGTACGAAGAACACGACACCCCGGCACTCTATCAGGGTGGAGAGGACGCTGACCTCGTCGACGTGAGTTTCAACGCACGCTCGAACTTCGCCGAGGCCGCCGACGCCGATCACGTCCGCGTCGTCTCCTGTAACACGACCGGGCTCTCGCGGGTCATCGCGCCGCTGCGGGAGGCCTACGGCGTCGAGAAGGTCCGCGCAACGCTGGTCCGGCGTGGCGGCGACCCCGGCCAGACCGACCGCGGCCCGATCAACGACATCCTGCCGAACCCGGTCACGATCCCCTCCCACCACGGCCCCGACGTCGAGACCATCTTCGACGATCTCGACATCGACACGCTCGGGATGAAGGTACCCGCGACGCAGATGCACATGCACAGCTTAAACATCACGCTCGAGGAGGAAGTCGACGCCGACGACGTCCGCGAGCTGTTCGCCGACGAGTCGCGGCTGTTCCTGATCCCCGAACGGATGAACATCGACGGCAGCGGCAAACTCAAGGAATACGCACTCGACGCCGGTCGGCCCCGCGGCGACCTCTGGGAGAACTGCATCTGGGAAGAGTCGATCTCGACCGTCGGGAACGACCTGTATCTCTTCCAGGGCATCCACCAGGAAAGCGACGTCGTCCCCGAGAACGTCGACGCGATCCGTGCCGTCACCGGCAGCGCCGATGCCGAAGAGAGCATCGAGAAGACCAACGAGGCGCTCGGCGTCGGACTATAGACGCCGTTTGCTCTCGAATCAACGGACAGAGTTATAGTAACGACAGAAAGTTTTTGCCATCCGATACCCTAGGCAACCCCATGCGCCGAGACGACCGCGACGAACCCTTCGACGACCTGTTTCGCGAGATCGAACGAATGATGAACGAAATGATGAACGGCACGAACGCCAACATGGATTTCGACTCCACACGAGACCCTGACAGCGGCTTCGGCATGGACACCCACGTCGACATCCACGAGACCGACGAAGAAATCCGCGTCGTCGCCGACCTGCCAGGCGTCGAAAAAGACAACATCGACCTCGAGTGTGACGGCAAGACCCTGACCATCTCCGCCGAAAGCGAACACCGCCAGTACGACGAACGCGTCTCCCTGCCGACCCGCGTCAACGAACACACCGCTGCCGCGACCTACAACAACGGCGTCCTCGAGGTCGTCTTCGATCGCGCGGAGAGCTCCTCGGATATCAGCCTCGAGTAACCGGGCCGTCGCGGTCGCCACCTTCGATTTGAGTTTCGGTTTCAGTCGCGAGCAGTGGCGTTGCGAATCGCGGCCGCCAACCGGTCGTAAAACCCCGCGCCGTACTTCGTTTCCTCGTCGATCGTCGGCCGGGCGTTCGTCTCGTTGACAACCAGCCGATCGCCCGTCTCGAGCAGATCGACGCCCAGAAACGGAATCTCGAGTTCGGCAGCAACTGATTCGGCGAGCTCGCGCCAGGACTCGGGGAGCTCGACACCGGTCGCCGTCGCCCCGCGGTGAACGTTGTGTTTCCACTGGCCCTCACTTACTGCCTCGTCGGGCAGCCGGCGCTCGACTGCGCCGACGTACTCACCCTCGAGGACCATCACGCGATAGTCGGTCGCGTCGGGCAGATACTCCTGGACCAGAAACGACCGATCGCCGGTCGCCCGATAATCGTGGACCAGCGAGAGGTAATCACAGATCCCCAGAAAGGAATCGAGGTCGTGGGCCTTCGCGACGCCGACACCTCGCGTCGTCGAGTTCGGCTTGACCACGACCGGTGGCTCGAAACGCTCGAAGACCTCGATCAGTTCAGCCTCCGGGACGTCGTTCGAGACGTAAACGGAGTCAGGAACTGGGAGATCGGCTCGCTCGAGACGGGCCAGCACCTCGGCTTTGTTCCGCGAAGTCAACACTGTCTCGTGATCGTTGAGCCACGGGATCTCGAGCAACGCGTCAGCAACCCCGCCCTCCATGAGCCGGCCGGGATAGACGAAGCCGACATCGTAATCGTCGGGCTCCCACGGCGGATCACCGATCGCAACCGTACGCTCGCGTACGGGCACGTGGTGAACATGTATCCCCCGGTCGGCCAGCGGCTCACGCATCCGCCCGAACGTCTCCTGGTCGTTGGCGACCGCGAGATCGATCATAGACAGTAGTCGGGAACAAACGGGTAAAAAGGTGCCCGAGACCGAGATTCCGAACATGAGATGCGGTGGCCGGGAGTGCGGCTCGAGCACCGCGAGAGACGCACGAATCGGGGGAGGGCAGGCGGTTCACCGATACTGACCGCGAGCGACCGAAGGGAGCGAGCGGGCCGACGACTGATGTGACCGAGTGACCATCGGGAGCGAGGGAACGGAAGGAGGAGTGCTTTTGGTCCAGCTTTTACCGAGTGACAGCGCGTCGTGCAGCAGCAACGCTGCTGTCGACGCGAAACGAACGTAGTGTAAAAGGTGGTTTTACGCGATCAGCTTCTCTTCGCCCTTCTCGACGACGACACGGCACGGCGGCGAGATCTTGTTGTAGGCACGCCGGAGCGCGTCCTTGGCGAAGTCGGCGTCGTCGACGTCACACCAGATCGTGAAGATGCGCTCGCCGGCGTCGATGCGGGCGGCGGTGCCGACGATCTTCCCGAATGCCTGGCGCATCCCGTCGGAAACACGGTCTGCACCCGCACCCGTCGCCTGCTTGTTCTCCCGGATGACGTGGTGGGGGAACTTGCGAAGGATCATCGTGTAGTTGCCCTCGCCGGCGTTTTTGAGCATATGACGGTTCGCGGAGAGGCGCGACGCCTCGAGGCTCCCGTGGCGGATCTGGACCTCTTCTTCGGTGACGAGGCTGATCTGGACAGGGTAGTCGTCGGCGTCCGCCGAGGTGTCGCCCATCTTGTGCTGTGCGATCTTCGAGCCCGGGATGCCAGTGATGTATTCGCGGCGCGTATAGGCCGGCTTACTGATCTCCCGGTACATGGAGGCAGGCTTGTCTGACATGGTTGTGGTTACTTGTGAAAACGGACGCCCACCGCGCGGATAAAGGCTTCGAAGCGCCGCGTCGGCCGTTCCGGGAGACTATCAGCGCGTCATACGCCCGGACAGAACGATGTGAAGATCGGTCGCTCTGCTGGGGCCGTCACCGGTGGAGCCGGCCGCGAATTCACGACCAGCTTCGTCTTGACTGCTGTCCGGCAGTATCAGGCCCTAATCCCTGCTAACTGCCGGCGGTCCCCCAAACCATGTCGCTGGGGAGGTCAGCAGCCAGCGGAAGAACGTGGCGATGGAGTCGCGGCCACCGGGTCGCATGCCAGCCCTGCGATCGGTGTAAACCGGTTCCGGCTCAGTTATTCCGGCGAGCCAAATCGGTCGCGACGTAGGTGGCGTCGGTCTGTTCGACGAGTCCCTGACTCGCAAGCGAGTTGAGGACGCTCAGAACCGCCAGTTTCGGCAGCCCTAGCGACTGGTGGAGATCGGTCGCGGTCGCACCGTCGGTCGTCTCGAGATAGAAGTAGACGAGTTTCGCCTGCGCGGAGTCGAGTTCGGACGGGAGGCCAGCCGGGTGAGCGGTGTCGTGGGTCAGTTCCATCATCGTACCAACACAATCCACGAACCCCTGTATAAGTCTATGGGGTGGAGAGTATATAGTGGTTAGTAGATACTAGGAGGATTATATCTATCAAAGGTTCGTGGTCACTAGTGTCGTGGGTTGTTGTGTCATAGTGAGTGGTTCAATTCGACTCGAGCGAATCGTGATCGTGCGAGCACCGCGCTGCAGATAGCGGCTGTGTTGTCGGTTCGACGGCGTGTTTAAGGGTTCGCCGCCGCAAGGGGATTGTATGAGAAGCTTCCGGATCGGGTCCTTGTTCGGCATTCCGATCAAGCTAGATCTGACGTTCCTGCTAGTGCTCCCGCTGTTCGCGTACCTCATCGGGTCACAGATCGAGGAGGTTGCGGGATTGCTCAACGACGGGCTCACCGCAGGAATCAATATCGGAGCGATTAGCGCCGGCTTGATGCCATGGGTCCTCGGGCTGACTGCGGCGGTCGGCCTATTCATCGGCGTCATCCTCCACGAACTCGGACACTCGTTGACCGCCAAGCGGTTCGGATTTCCGATCGACTCGATCACGCTCTGGTTATTCGGCGGCATCGCCGCCTTCTCGGAGATGCCCGAGAACTGGCGTCAGGAACTGACCATCGCCATCGCTGGCCCGATCGTCAGCGTCCTGCTCGGCGTCGGCTCCTATGCACTCTTCTCCGTGATCCCTGCAAGTCTCAGCGGTGCACGATTCGTCTTCGGGTATCTGGCTATCCTCAACGTCGCACTCGCGATCTTCAACATGTTGCCCGCGTTCCCGATGGATGGCGGCCGAGTGCTGCGAGCACTGCTTGCCCGTAACCAACCATACGCACGGGCAACCCAGCAAGCCGCCAGCGTCGGCAAACTGTTTGCCATCGTGATGGGTCTGTTCGGCCTCTTCTCGCTCAATATCATCCTCATCGGCGTCGCCTTCTTCGTGTTCATCGCCGCCTCGAGTGAGGCCCAACAGGTGACGATGAAAGCCGCCTTTCAGGATATTACCGTCAGCGACATCATGACACCGGTGAGTGACCTCCACACAGTCGATCCCGAGACGACTGTCGAGGAGTTACTCCAGCGGATGTTCACCGAGCGCCATACGGGGTACCCGGTCGTCGAGAACGACGCGTTCGACGGCGAGCGTCTCGTCGGTCTCGTGACCCTGAGCGACGCCCGTGCAGTCGAGCCGGTCGAGCGCGATGCATACACCGTCGAGGACGTGATGACGACGGACCTGGAGACGATCACGCCAGATTCGGACGCGATGACGGCAATCGAGCGGATGCAGAAACACGATATCGGCCGCCTGCTCGTCGTCGAAGACGACGATCTCGTTGGGCTGATCTCGCGAACCGACGTGATGACCGCACTCGATATCGCCCAGCAAAGCGGTGCGTCCGCCCTCTCTGGTCGGCCGCGAACGGCGAACTGAGACCATCGGGCGAACCGATTCGCTACCGATCGTGAGGGGCGGGAACACACCTGTTGCAGTGGGGAACGCTGCGAACAAACGGTTTAACCGTAACCGGGGCTGACCCTGTATCGATGCCACCGGCCATCGAGACCGTCGATCTCGTTAAAGAGTACGGAGAGCTACGCGCCCTCCAGGAACTGTCGCTGACCGTCGAGGAAGGCGAGTTCTTCGGCCTGCTCGGTCCGAACGGTGCAGGGAAAACGACCTTTATCAACACGCTGGTCGGACTGGTTCGCAAGACCGGCGGCGAGGCACGCGTTTTCGGCTACGACGTCGAAGACGACTACCAGCAAGCCCGCGACGCGATCGGGGTTGCCCCACAGGAGTTCAACGTCGACCGGTTTTTCCCGATCCGCGAAGTCTTAGAGCACAAAGCCGGCTATCACGGCGTTCCCGCGGACGAGGCCGCCGAACGGGCTGACGAAGTGCTCAAACGCGTCGGGATCTACGACAAGCGAAACGAGCGCTTCGACTGGCTCTCCGGCGGGATGAAACGACGCCTGTTGCTCGCTCGAGCCCTCGTTACCGACCCCGATCTGCTGATTCTCGACGAGCCGACCGCCGGCGTCGACGTCCAGCTTCGCCACGACCTCTGGGAGCTCGTGACCGAACTCAACGAGGAAGGGACGACGATTCTCCTGACCACCCACTACATCGAGGAGGCCGAACGCCTCTGCGATCGCGTCGCGATCATGAACGAGGGTCGGAAAGTGACCGTCGCGACCCCGGACGAACTGAAAGGACGCGGAACCGACACGATCGCCGTCGGCCTCGAGTCCACGCCAGCCAGTGCACCCGAACTCGGCCCCTACGCACACGAGACGACGCTCTCCGGGGACCGACTCGAGGTCCGTGTCGACGACGGCGGCTCGATCGCCCCGCGCTTGCTCAACGACCTCGAAGCACGAGGCTACGAGATCGCCGACCTCGAGATCACCCGGACCTCGCTCGAGGAGATCTTCGTCGACCTGACCGAGCGCGAGGACCGCTCCGTGACCCGCTCGACGGCCGAGAGCGCGAGCGACGGTGACGAGTCCGAAACGAGCGAGACGGACACCCCGCCGAAGCGAGAACAGGAGGGAGTCGCCTGATGTCCTCGGTCGGCTTCCGCGTGCCCTTCCGACGCGCGGTGTTCGAACGACCTCGAGAACGGTGCGTTCTCGATCTGTCATGGTCGCTGGAACAGTGTATCAGAAAACAGAACAGTCAAGATTTCTTCAACGGTGATCAAGCATGAGCGTTGCCAGTAGACAGTTACAGTCGCTAATCAGACGCGAAGTACTCCGATTCGTTAGACGTCCGTACAACACGTTCCTCCCCCCATTGATAACAAACGTGCTCTATTTCTCCGTCTTTGGGGTGATCCTCGGAAGTAGGATCGGGACGATCAGTGATGTGACCTATATCCAGTTCGTTTTGCCCGGGCTGGTCGTACTGGGTGCCATATCGAATGCCTTCGAGAACGCGTCGTTCAGCATTTTCCACGGGAGGTGGAACGAGTACATCCACGAAGTCATAACATCACCCCTGTCACACAGCTATACGGTTGCCGGATACGTGCTAGCAAGCGCACTTCGCGGCTTCATCATTGGTGGTCTGATAATCGGTGTTGGCTTCCTCTTTACGTCAATTCCGTTCGCTCACCCGCTCTACCTGGTTAGTTTCGGTGTCGTAACGACGACCCTCTTTGCCGGGCTTGGAGTTATCGGTGGGCTGTTCGCAGAAGACTTTGACCATCTGACGGTCATGAACCAATTCCTGCTCCGGCCGCTGGTGTTCTTTGGAGGAGTGTTCTATTCATTAGACCAACTCGACGGGCTGGCCTACACCGCCTCACTGCTCAACCCAATGGTCTACATGGTCAACGGAGTCCGATACGGAATGCTGGGAATGAGTGAAATAAACCCGAATACGTCTCTCGTCGTGCTTACAGCTGCGACTATCGTCGTTCTTTTTGTCAATCTAGTACTATTCAAGCGAGGGTTTGGAATTACTGATTAGCAAAACCGTCTCCGCTGCGGCCGTGATACATAGACAACACCCGCTTTGAATGTCTAAACATTCACGGCGACCTCCGTCGAGCAGCCACTGTCTCTGCTCGTCACGCTGGTCTTCTTCGGCGCGGTGTTTTACTGCCTCGAGACGCTGCCGAGGAGCTGGCAGCAGGGTTCACTGTTGAACCCCCTGGTGTTGAGTCGACAGCGTCCGAGATGGCTTCCTCGACGACTCGGATCTGGTTCGGGTCCTGCCGGCGAGCGATGAGAGAATCGTCCCGTTGTTGTCGCTCGCCGCGCTCACCGTCGTCGTGGGAATCGACATCTAGCTGTTTAGGACCGGCCACAGATTGAAAGGTTGACAGCTGGAGCGGAATGGAACGTAACCATTTTGACTGCCATTGCGCCTGTGTCTCATATGGGCACGGATCAAGACGTCCTCGAAGACTTGCTTGCCGGCAACCAGCGCCACGTCGCCGGCCTCGCCGACGACCATTTCGCCGACGTACAGGACGGGCAACAGCCTGCCGTCGTCTCGATTTGCTGTTCGGACTCACGTGTCCCACAGGTCGATATGTGGGACGCCGACGAGCCCGGCACTGTCTTTACACCCAGCAACATCGGCAATCAGGTCTGGGACGAGGTCGACGGCGACCAGATCGTCAACGGCGGGCTGCTGTACCCGATCGCACACGCCGGCACCGAGGTCGCAGCCGTTGTCGGCCACACCGGCTGTGGGGCCGTCACCGCCGCCTACAACGTTGCGACCGGTGGCGACATGCCCGGCCCGCAGGGGGTCGACAAATGGGTCGACCTGCTCGTGCCGGTCGTCGAGGAGGCCATCGAGAGCGGGCAGGTCGACACCGACGCTGACGACGAGACCATCAACCAACTCGTCGAATACAACGTCGACACGCAGGTCCAGTTCCTTCGCGAGGCCGCGGACGTCCCCGACGACGTCGCCGTCTACGGCTTCGTCTACGACTTCCAGGGAATCTACGGCGACGACGGCGGCCGCACGTATCTCGTCAACTACGACGGCGAGACCGAGACGGACGTGATCGCCGAGCAAATCCCCGACGAGTACGCCGACGCGGTTCGTCGGCTGCTCGCGTAAGCAGGCATCACAGCGGGCGACAACACCACACTTCGGCGTCCTCCTGAACCGAGCGTCGGTACCGTTTTGCTGATCGCGTCGAAATGACACCACATGCGACAGTATCTCGAGTCCGATCTCGGCTTCTACTACGGCGTCGGTATCTTCGTCATCGCAGTATTCGTGTTGGGGATGGCGGCGGTTGCCATTGTCGACCCCGACGGCGTGGGCACTGTCGAACTCATTGGGCTCGCGGGCGGGTTTTTCGTGTTTATGCTGGTGTATTTCATCTCAGTCTCGGTGCAGCGACTCGAGGACGGCGAGAACGTCTGAGACAGCCTCCTGTCACAGGGTCCCTGACACACCAGAACGGTGAATCGCGGGCCCATCGGCACTGACCGACAGCAGTCGGTATCAACGGTCGAAAATCGGCGAAACTCGACCAAGAGGCCCTGCAACAACCAATTTCGAGAGGTGAGCCGATTCGGTGGGTTTATCAGTCCCCGGCCGTTCTCTTTAGAAGCAATGGCGAAAGGAACCGTTGATTTCTTCAACGACACTGGCGGCTACGGATTCATCGAGACTGAGGACGCGGACGACGACGTTTTCTTCCACATGGAAGACATCGGCGGCCCGGACCTGGAAGAAGGTCAGGAACTCGAGTTCGACATCGAGCAGGCCCCTAAGGGCCCGCGCGCGACGAACGTCGAGCGCCTGTAAGGCGGAATTCGTACGGTATCGACTCTTGACTGCAGTATTTTACACCGCTGAGCGACAGCGCCATCGTCGGTGACGACATACCACGAATGACCCATAGAAGTTAGTGTATCGACATGATAATGTGAGAGACCAACAAACAGTCGTCTATGACGATCCTGACGACGATGGGTCCCACCGAGTACGCCATCCTGCTGTTCAACCTCGTCTTCCTGTGTGGAATCATCGGGGGCCTGTGGTATCTCCTCTCGCGGCTTCGACAGCTGGTGTCGTAAAACGCGGCCAGCGACCCGGATGATTTTGTGGCTCCGGCACCGACTCGCAGTATGACCGAGCCAGTCCTGCGACGGAGCGACGAGATCGAATACGACCCGGTCGATGCCGCCGACGGCCTCGAGAAAGGCGTCCTGCTCAACAACGACCACGGCGCGCCCCACTTCGCGATCCGGCGGTTCGTCCTCGAGGCCGGCGGGGAGGTCCCGAAGCACACCAACGAGGTCGAACACGAACAGTACGTCCTCGCGGGCGCGTACACAGTAGGTATCGGCGACGAAACCTACGAGGTCGAAGCCGGCGACTCGTTGCTCATCCCCGCTGGGACGGTCCACTGGTACCGCAACGACGGCGACGAGCCAGGCGCGTTCATCTGTGCGGTTCCGAACGGCGATGACGAGATCCAGTTGCTCGAGTAACGCTGCTCGTCTACAGTCGCCAGCCCTGCTGCCGACAACGGTATCCCACTAGCCGGCGATCAGTAAGACGAGAGTCGAGAAGGCACGTAATCTCCGCAGCCGATGACTGCGCTCGAAATCGGAGCCGAGAGACGAACGACGCTTCGACGCGGCTATCGTGGAGTCGTCCAGTCGAATTCTCGAGACGGAGATGTCGGTTCGTCCTCATCGGCAGCAGCTGTGTCTCCATCGACGTCGTCCCCGTGCCGTTCGCGACGGTTTCGGGCTCGAGTGCGTCGTCTTGCAACAGCAGCGATCGTTCCTCGGCGAGGACGATCGTCCCCGAGCGGTCGACGAGCCCGACGACGACGTGGTCGGACTCGCCGGGGACGTCGCTGACGGCGAGCATCGCCGGCCGGCCAGCCTCGGTTTCGAACGCCTCGGAGAAGACGACCTGGGAGTCGTCTTTCAGCACGGTCGAAAGCTGGGCGTCGATCGCCTCGGTGACGCGGCCGTCGTCAGTGATGACCGCGTTCGTGCCTGCGTTCGCGTGGATGGAACCCGTCTCGGCATCGACATAGTACGCGCCTTCGAACGCGGTGCGATCGTTCATCCGGTGTAACGAGTCGCTGATCGCCACCCGGTCATCGCTGCGAAACGCCGACGAGCGGGGCAGCGAGCTCAGATAGCGCTCGGTCGACCGAAACCAGATGTCGATTCGGTCGGCATCCGTTTCGGCGCTGGTGACGAGTTGTGACTCGACATCCGACTCGAGTTCGTCACCAGTCTGTGCATAGATAGTGCCGCCGAACGCACCCACGATGAGGAGGATAACTGCAAGGGCAGCGAGAAAACGAAGCGCATAGCGGCGGCGAACAACCGGGATGTGCTCCCACGGATTCAAACCCATATGATGATGGGACTCGACGCACCCGGTATGTAACTCACTAAGAGTTATATGTAATGCTATAGATCACTCGTGGATCATATACAGGAGTCGTAGCCGGGTTGCGATTTCCGCCGGCCGACAACCGAGACGGAACCGGGCTCGCCCTCGCCAAGCCGGAACGGTCGACAGCATAACTTCGGCCCGCTCGAGTCAGTCCGAACCGCTGAAATACCGCCACGCCCTACTCGTGGCCGTGTCGAAGCAGGTCCAGCAGGTCGATACGATCTTCTGTCACGAAACCGGCGACGACTACCTGATCGTCGTCGAACGTGACGGCAAACGGCTGTTCAGAGCGAAACTCGGACTCTCGGAAACCTCAGCCGGTCCCCGCCCCGCGAAGTTCCGGCTCAAAGACGGCTCGAGCGAAGAGCCCCGCCAGCCCGACGAGTTCGTCGAACTTGCTCGTCGAGCGACGCGTATCCGCATCTCCGAGCAAACGTCACCCGAGGGACGGCGCGAACTCACCGAGATGCTCGCGGGCTACCAGCTCGAAGACAAGGCCAAGACCGTCCGGACCTGCCGCTACTGTGCCTCGGCTGGCCGGTATTCGCCGATCACGACCGAGACGGCAATCAAAGATGACAACGACTGGATCTGTCGGGACTGTGCCCGCCAGGAACTCGAGCGCCAGCTCTCCTTTTCGGGCAGCGGCGCGGTCACCGGCGCAGCCAAAGAGCGCCTCGAGGACCTCATGCTCGAGGTCCAGGACCTAGAACGGATCGTCAACCTGCTCAAGGGCCAACTCGATCCAGATCTGACGAAGTTCGATACGATTTCGGCGACGACCGACGAGGTCGACCCCGTCCGGATCGACTCGCTGAACCTGCATCCCGGCTTGCAGGACCTGCTCGAGGACCGATTCGAGACCCTGTTGCCGGTTCAGAGCCTTGCCGTCGACCATGGACTGTTCGACGGCGACGACCAGATGGTCGTCTCCGCGACGGCGACCGGGAAGACCCTCGTCGGGGAGATGGCCGGCATCAACCGCGTCTTGAACAATAAGGGCACGATGCTCTTTCTCGTGCCGCTGGTGGCCCTGGCCAATCAGAAGTACGAGGACTTTCAGGACGAGTACGGCCACCTCGTCGACGTCTCCATCCGCGTGGGTGCGAGCCGAATCGCCGACAACGGCAACCAGTTCGACCCCAACGCCGACGTCATCGTCGGCACCTACGAGGGGATCGACCACGCCCTGCGAACAGGCAAGGACATGGGCGACATCGGGACCGTCGTCATCGACGAGGTCCACACCCTCAAAGAAGAGGAGCGAGGCCACCGGCTGGACGGCCTCATCTCGCGGCTCAAGTATACCTGTGAGCAGCGAGCCGAGCGCCGCGACGAGTATCAGGGTGCACAGTGGATCTACCTCTCGGCGACCGTCGGCAACCCAGAACAGCTCGCGGGCGCGCTCGAGTCGACACTCATCGAGTTCGAGGAGCGACCGGTGCCGATCGAACGCCACGTCACCTTCGCGGACGGCCAAGAGAAAGTCCGGGTCGAGAACAAACTCGTCAAACGCGCGTTCGACACCGAATCCTCGAAGGGGTATCGCGGGCAGACGATCATCTTTACCAACTCGAGGCGACGCTGTCACGAAATTTCGCGCAAGCTCGAGTACTCAGCCGCGCCCTATCACGCCGGCTTAGATTACAAGCGCCGCAAGGAGGTCGAACGCAAGTTCGGCGAGCAGGAACTCGCCGCGGTCGTGACGACTGCCGCACTCGCTGCAGGTGTCGACTTCCCGGCCTCGCAGGTGATCTTCGATTCGCTGGCGATGGGTATCGAGTGGCTCTCGGTACAAGAATTCCACCAGATGCTCGGCCGCGCGGGCCGACCTGACTATCACGATGAAGGGACCGTATACGTCCTCGTCGAACCCGACTGCGCATACCACAACTCGATGGAGATGTCCGAGGACGAAGTCGCCTTCAAACTCCTCAAAGGCGAGATGGAATCGGTGATGACCCACTACGACGAGGCTGCCGCGGTTGAGGAGACGCTGGCGAACGTCACCGTCGGCGGCAAGGCCGCGAAGGCGCTCAACGACCGCATGCTTGGCGACGTGCCGACGAAACACGCTATCGGCAAACTCTTAGAATACGAGTTCATCGACGGCTTCGAACCCACGCCGCTCGGGCGCGTCGTCACGGAACACTTCTTAGAGCCCGGCGAGGCGTTCACGCTCATCGATGGCATTCGGAAGGACGCCCACCCCTACGAACTCGTCGCGGACATCGAACTGCGCGACGAGGATCGCTGATCGCGCCAGTCGCGGTCGGTACGCGCCGGGCCCGGCCACGATCGTTTTTCCGCCCCTTTGGCGGCCACAACGATAAGCGAGACGAGCGCACTCGGACAGTCAGCACGGGGCTACCCCGACGCTGTCACCATGGACACGACGGATTACTGTCAGTCAGTACCGGCCGCGACCCGTCTGCGGGGACACCTGTCACTCGGGACAGCAGACCGGATGACTTGTCGGTCACGGAACGAACGCGATTCCGAACAGCGACAGCGCAAGTACGAGCACCGAGCCCGGCACACCACCAACTGCGACGATCACAACCGTCAACGGCGACACCGCCACTGTGACGCCGAAGCCGACCTGGGCGAGGTACAACACGACGAGCCCACCCACCGCATTGATAATGAAGGGTCTGGCAACCGCAACGAGCTGTCCCGCCCCGAGAACGAGCACCAGGACGAGAATCAAAAGCAGCAACTCGAGTCCGGTCATAGGAGCAGTATCACGGCATCGGCCAAAACCGTTCGCTCAGTCGTCGATGACTGTCCGTCAGGGATCGAGACATCGTCTCGAGTGCGCTGGGTCATACTGTCTACGAGTTTCCGGTGGGACCGCGACCGTCCGTCAGGTGCACTGGTAACTGGTGACAGTAAACCGCCTGCCGGGAGTCCGTCTCACACGGCGGCGGCCACGGAAGAACGAAACGCTTTATGCAATGGGGGCGATATCGATATGTACGGGATCGTGGGTTAGCTTGGTATACTTCGGGCCTTGGGTGCCCGTGACCCCGGTTCAAATCCGGGCGATCCCATCTTTCTGCTGTGAGCAATACCGCCAGCAGTTGCTCTGGGATGCTCAGACAGCGTTTTCACAGCACAACGCCGTGAGTGGCGGCTACTGCGATTAGTGTGATGAGCAGTAGTACTGACCAACGAGCGGTATCGAAACTGAAGGCAGAGAACGAAACTATGAGTTCGGGGGGTGAGGTGTTCTGTGGAAACAGTCAACAGGATCCACACGGAGTACGATTAGACTGACCACAGTGAGGATCGAGTTGTGTACGGATCATCTCGCTATTCGTTGGGATCACCTCGATTCTATGTAGTGGGGAACAACCAATGAAGCCTTCCGTGGGAGCAATAGTACAGCCCTGTCGGACAACGGCGGCCAATGACGGCAATAAACTCGTTTTATCAGCAGTGCTTCAGTCGCGGGTCCAAGCGACGAACGCATCGTCGTGTGCTCTCTCGAGCCCGTCTGCGTGCGATAGTGGCTCGCTGACCGCTCACAGCGGTCGACGCCTCGAGCCGTTCAGTTTCGGCCCGGTTTACAACCATTTATACCCGATGGCAGCCCTAGGACGGTGCAATGGCGCAAGCGGGCAACTCAGAACTCGTCGACTCCTTCGAGCAGTTCTTCCGCAACTACTACGACAACGAGATCAAACAGCTTGCGCAGCGCTATCCCAACGAGCAGCGGTCGCTGCACGTCGACTGGCAGGATCTCTACCGGTTCGATCCCGACCTCGCGGACGACTTCATCGCCCAACCCGAACAGCTCCAGCGCTACGCCGAAGAAGCGCTGCGACTGTACGACCTCCCGATCGACGTCAGCCTCGGGCAGGCCCATGTCCGGATCCGCAACCTCCCCGAGACGGAGTCGCCCGAGATCAGAGAGGTCCGCGCGCCGGATATGAACTCCCTCGTGCAGGTCCACGGAATCGTCCGCAAAGCCACCGACGTCCGTCCCAAAATCGAGGAAGCCGCCTTCGAGTGCCAGCTCTGTGGCACCCTCACACGCGTCCCGCAATCCAGCGGCGACTTCCAGGAACCCCACGAATGTCAGGGCTGTGAACGACAGGGGCCCTTCCGCATCAACTTCGACCAGTCCGAGTTCGTCGACTCCCAAAAACTGCGCATCCAAGAAAGCCCCGAGGGTCTGCGCGGCGGCGAAACCCCCCAGTCACTCGACGTCCACATCGAAGACGACATCACCGGCGAGGTTACCCCCGGCGACCACGTCTCCGCGACCGGCGTCCTCCGCCTCGAGCAACAGGGCGACAACCAGGACAAATCGCCCGTCTTCGACTTCTACATGGAGGGGATGTCCGTCGACATCGACGAAGAGCAGTTCGAGGACATGAACATCACCGGCGAAGACAAGGAAGAAATCGTCCGGCTCTCCTCGAGCGAGGACATCTACGACAAGATGATCGCCTCCATCGCGCCCTCGATCTACGGCTACAATCAGGAGAAACTCGCGATGATCCTCCAGTTGTTCTCGGGCGTGACCAAGCAGTTGCCCGACGGCTCGCGGATTCGAGGCGACCTGCACATGCTGTTGATCGGCGATCCGGGTACAGGAAAGAGTCAGATGCTAGGGTATATCCAAAATATTGCACCTCGGTCGGTCTATACCTCTGGCAAGGGGTCGTCCTCGGCAGGTCTCACAGCCGCCGCCGTCCGCGACGACTTCGGCGACGGCCAGCAGTGGACCCTCGAGGCTGGCGCGCTCGTCCTCGCCGATCAGGGAATCGCAGCGGTCGACGAGCTCGATAAGATGCGCTCGGAAGATCGGAGTGCCATGCACGAGGCCTTAGAGCAACAGAAGATCTCCGTCTCGAAGGCTGGTATCAACGCGACGCTTAAATCGCGCTGTTCGCTGCTCGGTGCGGCAAACCCCAAGTACGGGCGCTTCGATCAGTACGAGCCGATCGGCGAGCAGATCGATCTCGAGCCGGCGCTCATCTCACGGTTCGATCTGATTTTCACGGTCACCGACCAACCCGACGAGGAGAAAGACCGGAATCTCGCGGAACACATCTTGACGACCAATTACGCAGGGGAGTTGACCACACAACAAAAAGAGATGACTTCCCTCGAGGTCAGCGACGACGAGATCGACGAAGTGACCGAACAGGTCGATCCCGAGATCAACGCCGAACTCCTGCGCAAATATATCGCCTACGCCAAGCAGAACTGTCATCCGCGGATGACCGATGAGGCCCAAGCAACGATTCGGGACTTCTACGTCGACCTGCGGTCGAAGGGGACCGACGAGGACGCTGCCGTTCCCGTCACAGCACGGAAACTCGAGGCACTGGTCCGACTTGCGGAGGCAAGCGCCCGTGTTCGCCTCTCGGACACGGTCGAGCAGCGCGATGCCGAACAGTCCGTCGAAATCGTTCGCTCCTGTCTCCAGGACATCGGTGTCGATCCCGAAACCGGCGAGTTCGACGCGGACATCGTCGAGGCCGGCACCTCGAAATCCCAACGCGACCGGATCAAGAACCTCAAAGGACTCATCAGCGACATCGAAGAGGAATACGACGACGGCGCGCCGGTCGATATCGTCCTCGAACGCGCCGAAGAGGTCGGCATGGACCAGTCGAAAGCCGAACACGAGATCGACAAGCTCAAACAGAAAGGCGAGGTCTACGAGCCGAGTACGGATACGCTTCGGACGACGTAACCGGAGTCGTCCCGCGACGTTTTGAGCGAACCGCCGTCAGAGCTCGTCGATATTTGTAACGGTCGCCCGAATCGTTACTGCTGCGACGTCAGCGACCTCGGCAGCGGCCGCCTGTGTGATCGACGGCCACGCCTCGCGTTCTCCGGCCGCCTTGTAGAGACAGGCCGCAGCGACGCCGCCGGGATTGCGACCGCCGATCAGGCCCGCCTCGAGTAGGGCTTCGACGTGTTCTCGCGCGCGACGTTCGACGGCGGTTCCAAGCTCGAGTTCAGAAGCGAAGCGTGGCAGATACTGTGCGGGGTCGATCGGCCCCGTCCGTAGCCCCAGCTCGCGGTTCATCGCATCGTAGGCAGCCGAGAGTTCGGCATCGTCGGCGCGTGCGACGGCAGTGATTTCGTCGGTCGTGCGGGCGATCGAACGCGTTCGACAGGTGGCGTAGATCGCAGCGGCGGCAAATCCTTCGAGTGAACGCCCCTGAAAGAGCCCCTCGGACTGGGCGGATTCGAACAGCGCACAGGACTGCTCTCTGACGGACTCCGGCAGCGAGAGCAAGGCAGTGAGCCGTCTGATTTCCGCAAAGCCGTACACCTGATTTCGCTCGGCTTTCGACGAGATCCGTGCGCGGTTGTGTTCGCGGCGAAGACGAGCGATCTGTCGCCGTTTCCGGCCGGTCAGACGAGAACTGGTGCCTGCGTGCGAGCCGTATCCGATCTCCGTCGAAAGTCCACGGTCGTGGCGCGACCGCGTGAGTGGTGCCCCAGTTCGTCTCGGATCGGAGTCGTCGTCCTCGAACGACCGCCACTCCGGGCCGCGATCGATCTCGTCTTCCGCTGAGACGAGTCCACACTCCTCGCAGATGATTTCCGTTCCCTGCTTCCGTAATCTGCCGTCACATTCGGGGCAGTCCGGTGCTGTATCGGCATCTGCCATTGGTTATTTCCCCTTTTATCAGGTTGGTGCCCAATAGTATTTAAACTATTGGGGACGGGAACGAACGAGACAAGTGAAACGACAGTCGGCGGAGGGCTACCGATCGAAGAACCACGTCAGTACGGACTGTGACTGCGATTGAGAGTCGCAGGGAGAGGAGTCCGTCGTATCCATCCGCTCGGCCAACAGTCGTTCGTACTGGTCGACGATCGCCTGTCGGCGTCGCTCGCTCGCCTCGAGTGCCCGCTCGAGCGCGGCAATGCGAGCCGAGAGCCGTATCCGCTCGATCCGAGCGGCAAGCAACGCCGGATAGTGTGTCGAATCGGTGATAGATCTGCCACACTGGGAGGGCGATTCGAGGGTGTCGTCGACGATGATCGGTTGGTATCGGTCGTCAGCGGGGACGGAGTTGTCCTGCTCGGCAGACATGGTTCGATCGTACGTCCACAGGGAGCGAGAAAAAGATCAGTCAGTCGGGTGTCAGACACGTCCGACGCGGGTCATGCGCCCGACGGACGGTACTCCGAGAGGTGCTCGAGTACGCCGTCGGATCTACTGATCCGACGAACTCTCGCTCGCGATGCTCGCGAGAACACCCGCAGTATCGGCCGGCACGGGCTCAGGCTCGCTGCCGGCGGCGGCCGCGGCGTCGGGATCTTTGAGCAGGTGGCCCGTCGTCAGACAGGCGACGCGCTCGTCGTCGTCGACGACGCCTTCGGCACGGAGCTTGCGCAGGCCGGCGATCGATGCGGCAGAGGCGGGTTCGACGCCGATCCCCTCACCTGCGATGTCGCGCTGGGCTTCGGTGATCTCCTCGTCGGAGACCGCGACCGCGGTGCCACCGGTTTCGCGGATACCGGGGAGGGCCTTGGGTGCGTTAACTGGGTTACCGATCCGGATCGCGGTTGCGCGCGTCTCGACATCGTCCCAGCGTCGGACCTCGTCGGCATCGTTTTCGATCGCTTCGACCATTGGCGCGGCTCCCTCGGCCTGTACGCCGGTCAGCTTGGGCACGTCGTCCTCGTCGAGTTCGCCGGCCTGGACGAGTTCTCGGAAGGCCTTGTACAGTGCTGAGGTGTTGCCCGCATTACCGACCGGAAGCACGATCCGGTCTGGAACGGCGTCGTAATCGGCGAGGAAGGCCTCGAGAATCTCGAGGCCGATCGTCTTCTGGCCCTCGAGCCGGAAGGGGTTCAGCGAGTTCAGCAGGTAGGCCTCGCCCTGGGCTGCGAGTTCCTGGACGATGTCGAGACAGGCGTCGAAGTTGCCGTCGACCTCGAGAATGCGTGCGCCGTGGAGACTCGCCTGGGCGATCTTACCGGCGGCGACCTTGCCGGCGGGCAGGAGGACGAGCGTCTCCATGCCGCCGCGGGAGCCGTAGGCGGCCAGCGCAGCGCTGGTGTTTCCGGTCGAGGCACAGGCCAGCCGACCGACGCCGAGTTCCTTCGCGACGCGGACGCCAACAGTCATCCCGCGGTCTTTGAACGAGCCCGTCGGGTTCATGCCTTCGTGTTTGATCCGCAGCGCCTCGACACCGATCGATTCCTCGAGACGAGGAACCTCGTACAGCGGCGTCGCACCTTCCTGAATCGAGACGCCTTCTGCGAACGGCAGCGCGTCGGCATACCGCCAGACGCCGTGGCCCTCGAAGTCGTCGAACGTCGGGAGCTCGGCGTAGCGAACCTCGAGCAGTCCGTCACACTCATCACAGGTGTAGCGAACGTCGTCGAAGGGAGCGAACGTCTCGCCACACTCGATGCACTCGAGCCAGACACCATTGTCGGCGTCGGCGGGTTCGTCAGGCTGCTCGGCCGAGAGACTGAGACTCATTATCGGGTGTGAGGGATGCAACAGGGAAAAAGTGAGTGGATTCGGCGATGACGTGGGTTACTCGATCGTCTCGTCGAACTCGTCGATCACGTCATGGACCGTCGCCGTCCAGACATCCAGCGCTTCGTGCAGCATCTCTTTGACGTCTGGCAGCGCGGTCGCCGTGTACTGATAGATGTAGCCGCCGCCGTCCAGCAACCGTCGATCCCGGCGAACGAGATCCCGCTCGTGCAGCGTCGACAGCGAGCGGTTGACCGTACTCCGGTCGCGCTCGAGTGTCGTGGCCAACTCTTCGATCGTACTGCCGGGCTGGGAACACAGTGTCAGGTAGGTGCGGGTCTCGTGGTCCTCGATTCCGAACACGCAGCTCATGACTTTTTCGAAGGGAGGGTTCGATTCCTCCATCAGTTCCCCGAGACGGTGCTGGGGGGTGTCGGACATACGGGCTCGTACGGCCGCAAGCGTCAAAATACTCGTCACGGCTGGCCGGAGCGCGCAGGCGTGTTGTCGTCATTCGTCCTCGGCTGCTGCCCCGTAGCCCATGTTCCGGATACAGGTCCGCATTTCGCGTTCGGTCTCGTGGCGGTGGAGCCGCGTCGGTGTATCACAGTAGTACACCGAGCCGTCGTATCGCAACGTCACCTCGTACTCGCTCTGCGCCGCTGTCGTCGTAATCACGACCCGTCGTCCGTCCTCGATTGCGTCCATGATGGCATCCGCCTCGAGGTCGCCAGCCGAGATCCGGAGCGGGTTCGACATCGCGTGAGAGTGAGCGCGCTGGTCCAAAGAAACTTCGTGTCATCGTGCCAACTGCTGGTCCCTCCGGTCGCTGCGGGCAATTCGAGAGTCACCCGACAGGCCAAATCGAACGCCGGGAACCGGCTGTGCACGACCAGTCCCGAACCGGGATACTGCTACACTGAACCAGGGTGTGTGATGTCATATGGCATCAGAAACAGTAACCAAACGACCCGAACGAACTCAAACAGCACTCGAGCCCTGGCAGGCAGGGACCGTCGGCGGTATCATCGGCGCGATCGTGTTCGGCGCGATGATGGTGGTCCAGACGCCTGGTGTCCTCGAGATGGCGATCCCGGCGATGTACGGACTCGAAGGTGGGCTCGCGGGGACGATCGTCCACCTCTCCCACGGCGCGGTCATCGGGGTCGTCTTCGCGGCGCTGCTCGTCGCAACGGGGCGTGCCGACGCGAGTCCGACGACGGCGGGACTCCTTGGACTCGGCTACGGCGTCGGGGTCTGGCTGGTCTTCGCCGTCTTCGTGATGCCGATCTGGCTCTCGGCGGTCGGGTTCGAACTAGCACCTGCCGTCCCGAACATCGCCGTCGAGAGTCTCGTCGGCCACGCCGCGTACGGACTCGTCCTCGGCGTCGTGTACGCAGTCCTCGAGTGACGAACCGAAAAAGAACAGCTACTCGAGCAGCCAGCTCAACAACGCCTTCTGGGCGTGAAGTCTGTTTTCAGCCTGATCGAAGACGATCGATTGGTCACCCTCGACGACATCGTCGGTAATCTCCTCACCGCGGTGAGCTGGCAGGCAGTGCATCACCGATGCGTCGGGGGCGTGCTCGAGTAAGTCCGCAGAGACCTGGAAGCCCTCGAAGTCGTTCATGCGAACGTCGCGTTCGTCTTCCTGGCCCATCGAGATCCAGACGTCCGTGTAGATGACGTCGGCGTCGGTGGCCGCCTCGATGGGATCGGTTGTGGTCGTCGGATCGCCGCCGAGGTCGCGGGCGCGCTCGAGCACGGCGTCGTCGACTTCGTATCCCTCGGGCGTTGCGATCGTCAGATCGACGCCGGTCAGCGCACAGCCGAGCGCGAACGACTGGGCGACGTTATTCCCGTCGCCGATCCAGGCCGCCGAGACGTCCTCAAGGTCGCCCTCGTGTTCGCGGATCGTCTGGAGATCCGCGAGCGTCTGGCAGGGGTGGGCATCGTCGGTGAGGCCGTTGACGATCGGTACCGACGAGTATTCGGCGAGCACCTCGACGTTCTCGTGTTTGAAGACGCGGGCCATCACTGCGTCGACGTACCGCGAGAGCGCACGCGAGGTGTCTTTCAACGGCTCGCCCCGCCCGAGCTGGATGTCGTCTTCCCCGAGGAAGATCGCGTGGCCACCCAGCTGGGTCATCCCCGTCTCGAAGGAGACCCGGGTCCGAGTGCTTGCCTTCTGGAAGAGCATCCCGAGGGTCTGTCCGGATAGGTCGGCGTGGTCCTCGCCGGCTTCGACAGCGCGTTTGTACTCGTCGGCCCTATCGAGAACTGCGAACAGTTCCGCCTCGGAGAGGTCATCGACGTCGAGGAAATGTCTCGGCTGTGTATCGTCCGTATCTGTCGTCATAATATGATAGCTCGTCTGCGAATACTTATTGGTCAGTCCTCACTGAGCGTCCGCGCGACGCGCTCTAAGATCGCGACCGACTGATCGAACTCCGACAGCGGGAGCCGTTCGTCGGGTGCGTGATCGAGGTCGGAGTTGCCGGGACCGTAGGTGACCATCGGACAGTCCCAGGCTCCGGCGTAGATGTTCATGTCGCTGGTGCCGGTCTTTCGCACCAGACGCGGATCAGCGCCTTCCTTGCGGATAGCGACGCGGAACGCCCGAGCGACCTCCGTTCGCGGGCTCATCATCACCGGCGGAACCTTGTCCTTCCAGGTCACGGTCCCGACCTCGAGTTCGGCTTCGGCGGCTTCGCGGACGGTCTCGACGTCGAGTGCCGGCGGCACGCGCAGTTGAACGTCCATCGTCGTCTCGACGGAGAGGCCGTCCTCGCTGACGCCGCCTTCGATGTCGACCGGTTTGGTCGTCACCTGCTCGAAGATCGGTTCGTACTCGTCGCCTTCGAAGCGTTCCTCGACGGCCGACCACCAGCGAACGGCGTGTTGGATCGCGTTCGGGTCCGGCCGCGAGGTATGGCCGGACTCGCTTGTCGCGACGTACGTGCCGGCGATCAGGCCACGATAGCCGAGCGTGATCCCATCGGCTCCCGAGGGCTCGCCGTTGACGACGGCGTCCGGGGACTCGTCTCGGTCGTCGACGAGATAGCGCGACCCCTTCGAGTCGACTTCCTCGCCGACGACGCCGACGAAGGAAACGCCGGTGCGGACGGCCGCAGCTGCCATCGCGGCGAGCGGGCCGGTCGCGTCGACGCTGCCACGGCCCCAGAGGATCTCGTCGTCGCCGGTGTCTTCAACCTCGACGGGGATGTCCCCCGGCACGGTGTCGATGTGCGACGTCAACAACACGGCGTCGTCCGCCGGCGCGCGAACGTTCCCGACCGCGTCGATCCAGACCTCCCGGTCGTGGGCCTCGAAGAAATCCACGAGGCGTTTGGCCGCCTCGCGTTCCTCGCGGGTCGGCGAGGGGATCGAGACGAGATCGACCAACAGGTCACGAGCCTCCTCGAACGAGACGTCCGTCGGGTCGCCCGTGCTCGCGTTCATGATTCGGTGTCGTCGGGTGCGATGACCGCGCCCAGCGCGTCCACGAGTTGGTCCGCCCCGTCGTTGTCGATCACCAGCGGCGGCAGTAGGCGCAGGACGGTTCGCCCTGCGGGCAGCGCCAGCACCTGGTGGTTCATCGCGAGGTCACGGGCGACGCGGTTCGCCCCCCGCTTCAACTCGATGCCGATGAGCAGTCCTTCACCGCGGACCTCACGCACCTCGTCACCGAGGGCGGCCTCGAGTTCCGTCATGAGATAGTCGCCCATCGAAGCGGCGTGGGCGGGCCACTCCTCTTCGACCAGCGTCGAGATCGTCGCGTGGACCGCCGCGGTGACGACGGGGCCACCGCTGAAGGTCGAATTGTGCGAGGCCGCGCCGTCGGCGATCCAGTCCCGAACCGCGACGCCGCCGATCGGGAGGCCGTTGCCGAGGCCTTTCGCGGTCGTGAGGATATCGGGGGTGACGCCTGCGTTCTGGCAGGCCCACATCGACCCCGTCCGTCCCATGCCGGTCTGGACCTCGTCGAAGACGAGCGCCGCGCTGGCCTCGTCAGTGCATTCGCGGGCGGTCTCGAGATAGCCCGCGGGCGGAACGTTGATTCCGCCTTCGCCCTGGATCGGTTCCAAGATCACGGCCGCGGTCTCATCGTCCACGGCGGCCGCGAGTTCCTCGTCGTCGCCGTAGGGGACGAACTCCACGTCGCCGGCAAGCGGCTCGAACGGCTTCTTGTACTTGTCCTTCCAGGTCGCCGCGAGCGACCCCATCGTCCGCCCGTGGAACGAGCGGGTCGCGGCGACGATCTTCGAGTTGCCGGTCGCCGACCGGGCGAACTTCAGCGCGGCCTCGTTGGCCTCGGTGCCGGAGTTACAGAACCAGGCCTGATCGAGGCCGTCCGGTGTCGACGCCACGAGGGCCGCGTAGGCGTCCTCGCGCGACTGGACGGGATACGACGAGTCGACGAACGTCAGGTCGGCGACCTGCTCGGTGACTGCGTCGACGACCGCGGGGTGGGAGTGACCGAGCGGCGTGCAAGCATAGCTCGCCCCGGCGTCGATGTACTCCGTCCCGTCGGACGTGTAGAGGTACGGTCCCTCACCGCGTTCGATACCGATCGGCTTGCTGCCGGAGACGAAATCGAGGTCACTCATTCTGCAGCCTCCGTTTCAGCGTCGTCTTCGTCCGCGAGCACGCCGGGATCGAGGGTCGTCCCCTCGCCCGCAAGCGCGCTCGAGATTGGTTCGTCTTCGTTTGCGTCCGCAACGACGACCGAGGACGCGCCGCCTGCGAGTGCCTCCTCGGCGGCCATGACCTTCTTCGTCATGAAGCCCTCGGCGGCGTCCTTGATGCCCTCGAACTCCTCGGGTGTGGCAGCCGACTCGATCTTGGTCGCCTCGTCGTCGGGGTCCTCGTAGACCCCCGAAACGTCGGTCAGCAAGACGAGGTCCGCTTCGAGTGCGCCGGCGATCGCCGCTGCAGCGCGGTCGGCATCGGCGTTGACCGCGGTGTAGCCGCCCGACTTCTCCTTGCCCAAAATCGGGACCGAAACGACGGGCGTGTAGCCACCATCGAGGGTCGTCTCGAGCAGATCGGCGTTGACCGACTCGATTTTCCCCGAGTGGTCGCCGCGCTTGATCTTCTTCTTGCCGTCTTCTTTGACGCGGACGGCGGACTTGCGTTTGCCAGAAAGCAGTTTGCCATCGGTGCCCGAGAGGCCGACTGCGTCGACACCCTCGTTGTGCAGGCTCTCGACCAGATCGGTGTTGAGCTTGCCGGGCATCACCATCTTGAAGACGTCCATGGTGCGCTCGTCGGTAAAGCGCCCAACCACTCCGCCTGGCGTCTCGACGTAGGTGGGTTCCTCGCCAAGCTCTTCTAAGGTCTCGTCGACGGCGGTCGAGCCGCCGTGCGTGAGGACGACGTCTTCGCCGCCCTCGACGAGGCTCGCAACGTCGGCGAGTGCACCTTCGGGATCGACGGCGCGTGCGCCGCCGATCTTGACAACAGTTGTCATCTACGGTGCCCCCACGGGGTGGAGTCCCGTAAACTCGAGTCCGGCCGTCTCCTCGAAGCCCAGCGCGATGTTGGCGGCGTGGACCGCCTGGCCCGCGGAGCCTTTCATCATGTTGTCGATGGCCGAGAAGACGACGATGCGTTTGTTCGACGGGTCGAGTTCGAAGCCGACTTCGGCGACGTTGGTCCCCGCGACCGACTTCGGTTCGGGGTAGCGGTAGACGCCGGAGCCGCCGGCGGCCATGCGGACGAACGGCTCGTCCTCGTAGCAGCCGCGATACGCTTGCCAGAGGTCGCCCTTCGAGACGGGGCCCGACGGGAAGACGTGGCTCGTCGCGCTCGCGCCGCGGATCATGTCCACGGCGTGGCAGGTAAAGGACACCGACGTGCCGAGGAACTGCTCGATCTCGGCTTCGTGGCGGTGGCCCGTCGGCGCGTACGGGCGAACGACGCCCGAGCGCTCGGGGTGGCTCGAGGCCTCGCCGCCGCCGGCTCCCCCTTCGGAGGAACCGACTTTTACGTCGACGACGACCTGTTCGCCGCCTTCGAGAATGTCGTGCTCGAACAGCGGGTAGAGCCCGAGGATCGTCGCGGTGGCGTTACAGCCGCCGCCGGCGATCAGTTCGGCCCCCGCGAGGTTGTCGCGGTTGATCTCGGGAAGCGCGTACTCGGCCTTCTCGAGGTACTCGGGGGCCTCGTGGCCGTCGTACCACTCGTCGTACTGTGCTTCGGTCTCGAGGCGGAAGTCGGCCGAGAGGTCGACGACCGTATCCGCGATCTCGAAGAACTCGTCGATCTGGCCCATCGAGACGCCGTGTGGCGTCGCCGCAAAGAGGACGTCGACGGACTCGAGATCGTCGGGTTCGGTAAAGCGCAGGTCCGTGCTGCGAAGCGGTGGGTGGACGGAGCCGACGCTCTTGCCGGCTTTCGACCGGCTCGTGACCTCCGCGAGCTCGACGTTCGGATGGCCGGCAAGCAGGCGCAGGAGTTCGCCACCGGTAAAGCCGGAGCCACCGATGACGGTCGCGGTGACGGTGTCGGCTGCCATCAGGCGCTCACCTCGAGTTCCGGATCGGCCGCTTTGGCCTTTTCCTCGAGCCAATCGACGACGGTGCCGGCGACGTCGGTCTCGACGGCCTCGTCGAGCGCTTTGAACTCGACGGTGTGGTTGACCTCGTGGACGGTGTAGGAATCACCGGTCTCCATGAGGTCGACGCCGAGTAAGCCGCCACCGACGGCGTCGCTGGCCTTCTGGACGAGGTTCAGCGCGTCGTCGTCGAGTTCGAAGACGTCTGTTTCCGCACCTTTGGCGGCGTTGGTGATCCAGTGGTCCGACGAGCGGACCATCGCAGCGATCGGCTCGCCGTCGACGGCGAGCACACGAATGTCTCGACCCGGTTTCTCGACGAACTCCTGGACGTAGAACACCTTGTGCTCGTAGTGGCCCAGCGTCGCCTTGTGCTCTAAGATCGCCTCGGCGGCAGACTTGGAGTCGATTTTGGCCATTAGACGGCCCCACGAACCCACGACGGGTTTGAGGACACATGGATAGCCAAAGTCTTCGATGGCCTCCATCGCGGTCTCTTTCGTAAATGCGACTTTCGTCGCTGGCGTGGGCACGCCCGCTTGCTCGAGCGCGAGGCTGTTTTTCACCTTATCGGCGCAGATATCCGCCGTCTCGTGGCTGTTGACCACGGGAATCCCGTACGCCTCGAAGAACTGCGTGGCGTACAGGCTGCGACTCGTGGCGAGACAACGGTCGACGACGATATCGAGGTCGGCGAACGCCTCGGGAGCCTCCGAAATGTCGAAGGTCTGCTTGCGAACGTCGATCTTCGTGACCTCGTGGTCACGCTCGCGAAGCTCGTTCAGCAGGAGCTTCTCGTCTTTTCGAATCCGTGAATAGAGTATGCCTACGTTCACGCGAGCCACCTCTGAATGGCTGTGAGGAACTCGCTACGAGCCCCTCGAGTCGTGTGCGCAGCGCGGGCCGGTATCGCGCCCGTCTGCAAGGTCACTCACCCCAGTCCTCTTCGAGCTCGGGGGCTCGCTCGAGGACTGGCGGCTCGGTGTCGACGACTTCCAGCTCGGCACCACAGGTCGTACAGTCAACGATCTCTCCGACTTCCAGATCGTCGTGCAGGGACAGTTCAGCCCCACACTCGACGCATTCGGTCATTGTACTCGCACGTGGGGGCCGCGATCCCTTAAAGCCTTCGAACCTAACAGCAAAATTATACTAACTGCACCCGTCTCTAACGGACCGTAGACGCCATCACACCGCAAGTTTACTTTGACATATCATGAAGCGAGTAATTCATCCCCGTACGGGGATCGTCGTCGGAGTGGTCGGTCACCACTCCGAGTCCTCGGCTGTCGACCCCTGCACTCAGACATAGCCGTTCACCTCCGACCGGAGTGTCTCGTGGGCCGTCTCGAGGGCTGCGGTCAACTCGGCATGTGCGTCGTCGTCAGTTGCAAGCGCCTCGCGGGCCGCTTCGAGTTGGGCTTCGACCGCCTCGGGGGCGGGGCCGCCCTGTGAGTCGCGGCTTGCGACGCTTTCGGCCGGGTCGAGTGCATCCTCGACGGCGTCGGGATCGACGTGGGCCTCGAGCGGGTCACCGAGAACCTCTTGGGATGCAGCCTCGAGAGCGTCGTAGTCCGCACCGGTTTCTGCGGCGATCGCGACCAGTTCGTGTGCCGTCCGGAACGGCAACCCGTTCGCGGCCAGTAGGTCCGCGACGCCGGTCGCCGTCGAGAAGCCCTCGCCGGCTTCCGCGGCCAGCGTCTCCTCGTTCCAGTCGGCCGTCGCGACTGCACCCGCGGCGACCTCGCTTGCCTCCGTTACGGCATCGACGGTCTCCCAGGCGTGGGTCGTCGCCCGCTGGAGGTCGCGGTTGTACGCACGCGGCAGGCCCTTGAGCGTCGTCGTCAGCCCCTGGACGCTGCTGGCCGCGTCGCCCGCGACCGCGCGGACGAGTTCCAGCGTGTCCGGGTTTTTCTTCTGGGGCATGATCGACGACGTCGACGAATAGTCGTCCGACAGCTCGACGAAGCCGCGGTTCGCGAAGATAATGACGTCCTCTGCGAGTCCCGACAGCGTCGTCGCATGCGTCGACAGCGCCTGAACCGTCTCGAGCAGGAAGTCCCGGCTCGAGGAGGCGTCCATCGAATTTTCGACGACGCCGTCGAAGCCAAGCAGATCGGCAGTGCGCTCGCGGTCGATGTCGAACGTCGTGCCCGCGAATGCCGCGCCACCCAGTGGCGACTCGTTGATCCGTTCGTAGGCAGCACACAGGCGTTCGGTGTCGCGGCGAACGGCCCCCTCGTAGGCCAGTGCCCAGTGAGCCACCGTGGTGGGTTGGGCGGGCTGGAGGTGCGTGTAGCCGGGCATGATCGTCTCCCGGTGTTCGTCGGCCACGTCGACGAGCGACTCGCGCAGCGCGAGCGTCGTCTCGATCGCCTCGAGAACGTCCTCGCGTAAGCGATAGCGGATGCAAGCCGCGACCTCGTCGTTGCGCGAGCGTGCGGTGTGCATCTTCCCGCCGTCGGCACCGATGCGCTCGATGACGGCCGTCTCGATGGCTTCGTGGACGTCCTCGCCGTCGGGCAGCGAGCCGTGGCCGTCGACTTCGATCGCGTCGAGGGCGGTCAGAATGTCGCCGGCGACGTCGTCGGCAATGATCCCTTGCTCAGCGAGCATGATCGTGTGCGCGCGGTCGACCGCGAGATCAGCCTCGAAAATGCGTTCGTCCGCTGCGAGCGAGGAGAGGAAGCTCCGGGCGGGGCCGCCGCTGAAGCGGTCCCGGCGGACGACCCCCTCGTCGTCGGTGCCCCCATCAGTGATGACGGGACAGGACTCGCCACCGGCGGCTCGGCGATCCGACGAGGACTGCAGTCCAGTGGACCACTCGTCGCCGTGAGCGCTCTCCTCGGTCATGGTTACTCGTCGTCCTCGTCGTCGGCGTTCGCGGCGATCGCCTCGTTTGCGAGACGACGCTGGAAGCCGTGATACTTCGCGACGCCGGTGGCGTCTTCCTGCGTGATCTTGCCGACCGTCTCGGTGTCGAACGACGCATGTTCAGCCGAATAGGCCGCGAAGTCGCTCTCGCGAGCGACCGGACGAGCCTGGCCACCCTCGAAGCGGATCGTCACCGTGCCGGTGACGCGCTTTTGGGTTTCGGCGATGAAGCCCTCGAGCGCGCTCACGAGCGGTGCGTCGATCAGGCCCTCGTAGGCCTTCTGGGACCACTGCTGGTCGATCTGGGTTTTGAACTGGCGCTCTTCCTGCGTGAGGACGAAGCCCTCGAGTGCCTCGTGGGCGGCCAACAGCGTGGTCGCGCCGGGGTGTTCGTAGTTCTCGCGGACCTTCAGCCCGAGAATGCGGTCTTCCATCATGTCGGTGCGGCCGACACCGTAGCTGCCAGCGAGGTCGTTGAGATACTCGATGAGTTCGATCGGTTCGTACTCCTCGCCGTCGACGGCGACGGGGTAGCCGTTCTCGAACGTGATGTCGATTTCCTCGGTCTCGCTGCCGGGCTCGTCGGTCCACGCGTAGATGTCACGCGGCGGGACATAGCTCGGATCCTCTAAGTCGTCACCCTCGACCGAGCGGCTCCAGATGTTAGTGTCGATCGACCAGTCACCGCCGCTGCCACCCTCGACGGGGAGGTCTTTCTCGGCGGCGTACTCCTGTTCCCACTCACGGGTCAGCCCGAGTTCGCGCACGGGGGCGATGACCTCGAGATCGGAGTCACGCCAGACTGCCTCGAAACGAAGTTGGTCGTTGCCCTTGCCCGTACAGCCGTGGGCGATGCCGGTACAGCCCTCTTCCTCTGCGACCTCGAGGATCGCTTCCGCGATCACCGGGCGAGCCAGCGCCGTTCCCAGCGGGTAGCCCTGGTAAGTCGCGTTCGCGCGAACGCTGTCAAGACAGAGATCGGCGAACTCCTCTCGGGCGTCGACGACGTAGTGGTCGAGGCCGAGCGCTTCGGCGGTTTCCTCGGCCTCGTCGAACTCGGAGGCCGGCTGGCCGACGTCGACGGTGACGCCGATGACGTCGTCGTATCCGTATTCTTCCTCGAGCAGCGGGACACAGACAGTCGTGTCCAGGCCGCCCGAAAACGCAAGTGCCACGCGGGTCATATCGTACTCGAGTGAACTCACAGGACGGACTTAAGCTCATTGGTTTCAATCCCGCAAAATATCGGTAGAGCGACTGCTAACCGAAAATACTGCAGTTTCGGGAACGTTGAAACGAACCGGATCGGGGAAGGAGTATAGTACGGGCTCAAAGGCCCGGTCGGAATCGCCGCGGTCGTCGCCGAGCGACGGTCCCGTCGGTACCGGAAAGGGCGAGTGTGGTGCCGACGGTCTGGCTCATTGTCTGAGTACTGCGAACCCACAGTATTAAAACCTGCTACATCGCCGTCACAGGGCGGGAACTTACTCGTCGTCGGGCAGTGACAAGACATTCTCCCGACCGATGCGGAAGACCTCGATTTCGTTGTCCTCGCGTAGGTCGCCGACGACTTGACTCGTTTTCGCCTCGGTCCAGTCCAGTTCCGAGACGACATCCTGCTGTTTGACCCGCCCGCCGCGTTGCTCGAGCAGCCGTAATACCCGTTCTTCGTTGCTCAACAGTTCCGGCGGCGTCTCAGTCATGCTCGAGTCGGCAGCACTCGAGCCGTCTGCTCGCCATGCGACGTCGGTCTCGCCGTCGGTTCCGCCACGTCGAGGTCGATTGCGACTGCGTAGCCAGCCTGCGATGCCAACGGTCGCCAACAGGGCCAGCGCGAGAAAGACGATCACCCACGGCATCGGCGGGCCACCGTCGGCCGGCGTCTGCGCCGTCGTTGAGTCGCCGTTTTTGATCAGAACGACTCGTGGCTGGTCGTCGGGGAAGGTTTTCTCACCGGTCCACTTTACCAGTCCCTCGGATCGTTCGTCCGGCGCTGGGTCGACGTACGGTTCGCCTTCGTTCTCATAGATCGTGTATGCCTCCGGCCAGCGAAACTGTAGCGTCGTCTCGTTGCTGAGCGTAAACCCGGACAGGGCAGCACCCGCTTCGATTCGGTTCAGCTCGACGTGGGCAAAATCCGACCACTGAAAGGTGACTTTGGCATGCCCGATCTCCTCGGGCTGGGAGTCTTCTTCCGTCGTAACTGATAGGTTTGAAATGTTCATTTCCCGCTCGGTCGTGTTTTCACCCTTCGCAGCCGTCTCGTTCCACTGGCGTCGTTCCGTCGCGACGTACGAGTCGGTGTTCGCCGAGATATTGGACCGCAGCGACTCCCACCGCGCCATCGACCCGTTTTCGTCGGGGTAGAACTGATAGTCTGTGGTTACCTGCGCAGAACCGTTTTCGGCGATGGAGACGTCGATGTGGATTCGATCGGCATCCTCGAGTTGCACGGAGTCGTTCATGGCCGCGCCACCATTGTCCGCTTGGACCTGTCGCATCACTGTCTGCGTCCCAGCATCCGCTGTCACAGGCACCACCGGGGCGTACGCACCCGAACATGCAACCACCACGAGCAGGCAGACCAGGGCTCGCAGCCCCCTCACCTCCATTACGGACATATGCCGTGGCCATCTAAATAGGTCTTTCCGACACAGTAACGGTATATTTTTCATACATTCGCCATGATATGAGCATATATGTCTGACATTCGCGGCGAACTTGAGGTCGAGACGCTGCTCAAACTCGTCCTCGGACTGATCGCCATCTTGCTCGTCCTCGAGGTCCTCGAGGCAGTGATCAGCGGGCTCGCCTGGCTGCTCGGCCCCTTCTTCGTGATCGTCCAACTCGCGATCGCCGTCCTGATCGTGCTCTGGTTGCTCGACCGCATCTGAACTGGCCGTTGACAGCGGCGTCGAGCGCCGAAACCACCAGACTGATACCCGACTCGACCCAATATCAGCCGAAGTGTACAGCGTCAACGTCCCGGTCCCCGGTCGCGTTCGCCAGCTCGCGGATCGCCTCTATCCCGAGCTGGTCGGCTTCGAGACCGTCCGCGAGGACCACTCGTGTCTGCTCAAGCGACTCGGCGAGGCCGACCACGTCGCACAACTCCAACACCGCGCCCACCGCGCGCTCGAGGGCGCACCCGCCGTCGAGGCCGAGATTACAGGCATCGACTACTTCGAGGACCCACCACTGGGATCTGCCCCCGTCGTCTATTTGGCCGTCGAGAGCCCCGGCCTCGAGGGAATTCACGCTGACCTCACCGAGGCCTTCGACGTCGTCGAGGGCCTCGAGGGGACAGACTACGTCCCCCATGTGACGCTGGCCCGCGGCGGCGACGTCGAGACCGCGAAACGGCTGGCCGACCGCGAGATCGAGCCCGTCCGCTGGACGGTCAGCGAACTCGAGTTCTGGGACGGAACGTACAAGTTACCGGTCAGTCGCGTCTCCTTGCCATCGTAGGGGTCGTCACACGCGCTGTCGGCCGAAACGCATGACACAGCGCATCCGAGGTTCCCGCAAATATCTCGGCTATCGCCGTCGGCGACTGCAGCGACCCGTCACTGCGAGTGGCGTTCTAGACGGACAAAACGCCCGAATTCGGCCCTGAGAGGCGTCAAGAGTCCGGGTAGCGTCGGCCGGCTCGCTGTGGATTAAGTCCATCTGGCTACTGGTTCCGATGTGGTCGCAACGCTACTCGTCGCAGCGGTCGTCGGACTCGCCCTCGGAGCCTTCCTCCAGAAGGGGCGATTCTGCTTCGTCAACGCCTTCCGGGACTTCTTCGCGTACAAGGACTCCCGGGTCACGAAAGGCGTCCTCGCAGCGACGTTTCTGACGATGATCTTCTGGGGTATCGCGTACCAATTCGGCTATTATCAGGGGTTCTGGACGCCCAACTGGGGACTGACGGGACTCGTCGGCGGCTTCATTTTCGGGGTCGGAATGACCTATGCCGGCGGCTGTGCCAGCGGGACACTCTACCGCGCCGGCGAGGGCTATCTGCAGTTCTGGCTCACGCTGCTGTTCATGGGCGTCGGCTACGCCGGCTTCACCGTCGCCTTCCCGACGCTCGAGCGCACGTACTTCGAGCCGCTGACGTTCGGTGAGGGCGTGAGCCTGTTTACCGTTACGTCCGTCCCGGCAGGTTTGGTCGGCCTCGCGGTCGCCGGCGCCGGCCTGCTCGTCTACGCCACGCTGGTCGGCCGCTCGTCGACGGGGGCCGCCTTCGGCGAGCGCGCTGACGTGGCCCAGTTCACGCCGAGTACGCTGTCCGCACCGGTCGTGGGCCTCCGTGGGTTCGCACACGGCACGACAGCGTACGTCCGCGGGCTCGTCCGCGCGTGGCGACACCCGATCGACGCGAGCAAGCAGCCGTGGGACCCCCGCACTGCGGCACTCGGAATCACCGCCGCCGCCGCCGTGCTCTGGTTCACCCAGGTCTCGATCGTCGGCGTCACCGGCCCCGAGGCCCGCTGGACGGGCTATCTCCTCTCGCAGGTCGGCGTCGACGCCGGCGCGTTCGAGTACTGGGGTTCGATCCTCTTTCAGGGCCAGGGCGTCGGCGTGACCGTCGACATGGTGATGATCGCGTTCGTCATCGTCGGCGCGTTCCTCGCCGCCCTCTGGAGCGGCGACTTCGCCCTGCGAGTGCCGAAGCGTCGCCGGCTCCCCAACGCCGTCGTCGGCGGCCTCATGATGGGTGCGGGCTCGCGGCTCGCCCCAGGCTGCAACATCGGAAACATCTACTCCGGCATCGCGGAACTGTCGGTCCACTCGTTTATCGCGTCGATCGGCATCGTCGCCGGCGTCTACGTGATGACTCACTGGATCTACCGCGAGGTCGGCTGTGCGATCTGAATCGCTCGCTCACTGCCACTCACAACACGATACACGATTACAATGCCATCCATCGACGACGTCACGAACACGCCAGACGAACTGACCGACGACGACGCCGAAGCGCTGCTCGAGGACGCCGACCTCGTCCAGGACATGACCGGCGAGGTCTGTCCCTACCCGCAGGTCGAGGCCAAGAAAGGCCTGCAGAAACTCGAGGCGGGCGAGTTGCTCGTCCAGGAGACCGATCACGTCCCCTGTACCGAGAACGTGCCCCGCGCCGTCGGCGACGACGCCGAGGCACAGGTCTGGCGCAGCGGCGACGCGACCTACCGCATCTACCTCCGAAAGCAAGCATGATCGAGGAAGTCTCCACCGAGACGGTTCGTGAGCGCCTCGAGCGCGGCGACGAGTTCGACCTGATCGACATCCGAGAAAACGAGGATTACGCCGAGGGCCACCTCCCCGAGGCCGACCACGTCACTATCGAGGAACTCGAGGAGATCGTCGAGACCCGCAACTGGGCTGACGAGGTCGTCGTCTACTGTTACAGGGGCAACTCGTCGATCCAGGCCGCCCGGCTCATCGCGGAGTACGGCGACGCCGAGCGCGTCGTGAGTATGGCCGGCGGCTACCAGGACTGGGAACCGCTCGAGGCAGTGGCTGCCGACTAACCTGGCTATTACGGTGCCGGCGGTTCGCCGTCGTACGCGTCGTGGTCGCCGTAGAAGTTGCGCATCGCGAATTTGAGTTTTGCCGGTTCGATATCGATCAGTTCCTCGCGTTCCTCGTGGGGGAAGATCCCGTTGACGCTGTATCTGCCGAGGTCCGGTTTTGCCCGCCTCGAGTAACGCCGGTCGAGGAGCGCGCGGACGCCGACCTCCTCGGGCGAGCGAAGGACTCGCCCCAGTGCCTGTCTCGTCTTGCGAACCGTCGGGATCTCGACGGCGTAGCGCCAGCCGGTGTCGGTGCCGTCGAAGGCGGCGTCGTAGGCCTCCTGAACTGCCTCAGCCCGGTCATCCAGATGTGGATAGGGGACGCCGACGACCAGCACCGTGTTCGCGTCGTCGCCGTCGAAACTCACTCCTTCCGCGAGAGTGCCCCACAGCGAGGTACACAACACCGCGTCGTCGTCCGCGACGAACCCCTGACGGAGTTCCTCGGCGGACTGGCCCGGCTCGTCGACGTACACCGTCGAGTCGCTCCGGCCCGCGATTCGATCGGCGTAGCGACTCGCCTCACCGTAGTTGGGGAAGAAAGCAAGCGTGTTTCCTGGTGTCATCCGGACGGCGTCGTGGATCGTCTCGGTTACTTCCTGCTGGACCACAGGATCGTCGCGGTCCGAGGAGAACAACGGCGGCGTCTCGACGGCGTACGTCCGGCGGTTTGCCTCGGGGAAGCCGAGTCCATAGGCCATCGTCACGGCGTCCTCGAGACCCAGTACGTTCTCGGTGACCTCGAACGGCTGGATGGTCGCGCTCATCAGGACCGTCGCGTGGACCTCCTCGAACAGCCGGCCGGTCACCTGCCGCGGGAGGCAGGTGTAGAGTTCCGCACGGCCGTAGACCTCGTCAGTGCCAGCGTCCCGGGTGACGGAAACGACCGGATAAAGCCCTTCGTCCGAGCCCTCGTTCATCCACGCACTGACGAACGCCGCAGCCTGCAGGGTCTGACACTCCATCCGCGTGGCCGTCTCGCCCTCGCGATACGCTTCCTCGTACTCCTCGTCTAACTCCTGGCCGAGTTTCATCGCAGCCTCGAGGTCCTCGCTGATTCCTCGCCCGGAGTAGCGCTGGAGGAACTCGAGGGTGAGGTCGTCCTTGCGGTCGTCGTTGGCGATGGGGACGTCCTCCCAGTTCTCGCCGATCTGCTCGCGCTCGCCGAAGCCAAAGGCGTCCTCGTAGGTCTCGACGAGTGCGCGATGGAACGCCGAGAGGACGTTCGCGGCGTCGTCCGCGCGTGGATCGTCGGTGTCGGCGAGTTCGTCCAGCGCCGAGTCGAACGTGCGCTCGGAGCAGGTCCGGGTGGCGTGCTCGCGGGCGGCGTCCTCGACGTTGTGGGCCTCGTCGAAGACGGCGATCACGTCCTCGGGGTCGCGGCCGAGCCAGCGGAAGAATTGTTCGCGGATCGTCGAGTCGAGCAGGTGGTGGTAGTTACAGACGACCAGATCGACGCCCTCGATGCCCTCTTTTAAGAGTTCGTACCCACAGAGATCCTGCCGATCGGCGTACTCGTAGATTTCATCGGGCGTGCGAACGTCCTCGAAGAGCCACGCAAAGAAGTCATCCGTGTCTCCAGTCAGGTTGTTCCGATAGTAATCGCAGATGTTCTGCTCCTCGAGATCCTCGAGTCGCTCTTCGATGGTCTCGAGTTCGTCCATCACCGCCGACCGGGCGTCGGCGGCCGCACCATCGCCGTCTTGACTTTCGGCCAGCAGTTCGCGCTGGCGGCGCTCGAGTTGGGTGCGGTCGCGTTCGGCGTCGACGAGGGCGCGGGTGTTGTCCCGTAGGGCCTGACACTCCTCGTAGCCGACATCGATATGGCACATCGAGGACTTGCCCTTGAAGACGACCGCACGAATCTGTTCTTCGCGCGTGATCGCGCGGGCCTCGGCGACGAACTGCCGCATCTGCTGGTGGACGTTCGTCGTGATGACGACCGTTTTGTCCTGCTCGCGGGCGACTTCAAGCGCCGGGACCAGCGACGAGAGGGTCTTGCCGGTCCCACAGGCTCCCTCGAAGAGGACGTTCTGGCCCCGCGTGAGGGCGTTGTGGATGCGGTCCATCGCCTCGCGCTGATTCTCGTACGGCCGGTCGTACGGGAAAAAGCGCAGATACCCGGTCTCGGACACAGTCCGTGAGTGGTTCGCGCTGCGATAAAAACGTTCGTCTCGATTCGATCGTCGTTCCCCGATCGGCCGGGAGTGTCGCCGTCCAGCAGACCGGCCGGCAACCGCGCGGTACAGGGTCATGTATCTCGAGACGCTGCCTCCGGTATGGCAATCCCTGGATACGATGCCAGTACCGTCGCGGAATACAGCCTCGAGCAGGTGGGTTCCCGGGTCGCCGTCGTGGCGAACGTGGTCCCGGCGGCGTTCGGCCTCAGCCGAAGCGACAACGAGGTGCCGGCGGCTGCACTGAGTGCGCCCGTCGACTGCATCGCGTGCGACGAGCTTCGAGCGGTCGAAGCGATCCGGATCACACTCGATTACGATCCAACAGCGCTGCCACCCGGTGCGAGTCCGACAGACGTCGCGGTCGCCGTCGAAACCGGAGCGGGGTGGCAGCGATTTCACTCGACAGTTGATCTCGAGGAAACGACGGTCACGGCAGTGCTGAACGACCGGCCGCCGGGATCGACGGTGGTCGCTGTCTACGACGATCGGAACGAGGAAACCGGCGACTAGGTAGTGCGGGTGTCGCTACGCTTCGGGTTCGATGTAGACGCGCTGGACCTGATCGTCGTGGGCTTTCAGGGCACGCTCGAGATCAGTAATGCGGTCGTCGATCGTCTCGGCGTCGAGGGCGGGCTCGAAGGCGACATCGGCGGTGACGAGCAGTTCTTCGGCCCCGAAGTAGACTGTCCGGAAGTCGACGAGGTCGGTGACGCCGTCCCACTCCCTGACGATATCCCGGAGATCATCCTCGGCGGCTTTCGGGAGGCTTTCGCCGAGGATGAGCCGCTTGTTCTCCCAGGCGAGCGCGACGGCAAAGCCCATGAGCATAATCCCGATAATGAGCGCCGCGCCGGCGTCGTACATCGGATTTTCGGTGACTCGCGTGAGATAGATCCCGAAGAGGGCGATCCCCGCGCCGGCGAGTGCAATAGTGTCCTCAGTCAGCGCGGTCAGCGTCGTTACGTCGCTGGTCTTGTGAAACGCTTCGCGAAAGCTCGTCCAGCCGTATTCGTCCATCTGCCGGCTGATCCCCTGGTAGGCCTTCCAGAACGCATAGGATTCGAAGACGATCGCACCGAGCAACACGGCATAGTTGACGTAGACCGGATCGAACGTCTGTCCGAGTAGCGTGACGTCCTCACTGGCGCGGTGGACGCCACCCGCTCGCAACGCGCTGATCCCGTGGCGGGCGCTCTCCCAGCCGGCGATGCCAAAGAGCATGACGCTGACGAGTAAGCTGTAGAAGAACTGGGCCTTGCCGTGGCCGAACGGGTGGCTGCGGGTGGCTTCCTGTGCGCCGTACTTGATTCCGATCAGCAGGAAGACCTGGTTGCCCGTGTCCGAAATCGAGTGATACGTCTCCGACAACATGGCGGGACTCCCCGTGAGCAGAAAGCCGCCGAACTTCAGCGCCGCGATCGCGCCGTTCGCGAACAGTGCGGCGAGCACGACGGAGGTACTACTGGCCATCAACGACGACTACGAACGGCCCTCCCAAAAGTGTAAGCCGGTCTAGAGCCAGCCAACTCGAACTCGACCCTAACCAGCACGTCCCCAGCCCTGCGCCGACAGGCAGCAGCAATTGCATCCGAAAGGAACCTGTCACTGCCGGGGCAAACTGCGACCATGATCGCGATCGTCTCGGATACACACAGTCGCCACGGCAACGAACTCGAGGGTGAAGCGCTGACCGCCGCCCGCGAGGCCGACGTCGTCGTTCACGCGGGCGATTTCACGAGCGAAGCAGCACTCGAGGCCTTCCAGGCGGAGTGTGACCGTTTCTTTGCGGTCCACGGAAACGCCGACAGTGCCGCAGTTCGAGAGCGCCTGCCGACGGCCCGTGTTGTCGAGGGGGATGGCGTCCGAATCGCCGTCACCCACCGACAGGACGGCGGCGAGACCGGACTCGCGATGTTCGGCCGCTCTCGCGGTGCCGACCTCGTCGTCTTCGGACACAGCCACCGGCCGACAGTCGTCGAGACCGACGATGTCACCTTGCTCAATCCCGGCAGTCACGCCGATCCACGCGGGAACCGGCCTGGATTTGCCGTCCTCGAAAAACGCGACGACGGCGGGTTCGACGGAACGATCCGGCAGCCGGACGGAACACCGATCGAGTCGTTTGAGGTTCGGCCGGCGTGACGCGAGGCACAGAAACGGACGTCGAACGCGAACATGACAGCACGCGATTCAGACTGGGGGACGACGCCAGCGGGGAGCGACGCGGGGGCAATGTCAGAGGGTGCCGGCCGTCACGACGAATCTGGGGGGGCAGGCAGCCGTCGCACGGCCGGTGTGTCGCAGGGAAGGCGACAGGCCTCGAGCACGAGATCGCTACGGAGGGCGTGCCAGCCGACTCGAGGCCTACGTGGACGAACGGGACGCGCCACGTTATAGTCGGCGCAAGCTGAAATTCCGATTTTAGTTACAGAGGTACTGAGACGGATACAACCGACCGAGGTCGAAACGGTTAACCACAGTGACAGTGTAGCGGCCGCGTATGCTGGATACCATCATCGGCCTCCTCCCCGACGACCCCGTCATCATCGCGGTCGTCGCCATTTTGCTGTCGCTGGTCTTTTTCGCGTATCTTCTTTTGCGGCGGACCGTTCTCGAGTTCCGCGACGGGATGCGCGGCGAGCGCTGACGACAGCAGGGCGGACGCCTCGTGTTGGCGACGCTCCGCATCACGAACCGTTTTTTCCCTCCCCTTCTAATACCGGAACATGGACCCACGCATTCGGGAACACGCCGAGATCATTGCCAACCACTCGGTCGATCTGGAGGAGGGTGACAACGTTATCATCGACGCCCATCCGGTCGCCGAGGATCTGGTCGTCGCGCTCCACGAAGTGATCGGCGACCAGGGGGCAAACCCCGTCACCACGAGTCAGCGAACCGGCAAGCGAAGCCAGCGGGCCTTCCTGCGGGCGTCCGACGGCGAGTTCGAGACGCCCGAGCACGAACGCGCGCTCGTCGAGCACAGCGACGTCTACATCGCGATCCGGGCCAGCGACAACGTCACCCAGACAAGCGACGTCGACCCCGAGATCAGCGCCGCCTACCAGCAGGCCCACCGGCCCATCTTGAACGAACGGCTCTCCAAACGCTGGTGTCTCACGCAGTTCCCCGCACCCGCCAACGCCCAGCTCGCGGAGATGAGTACTGAAGGCTACGAGAACTTCGTCTGGGACGCGGTCAACAAAGACTGGGAAGCCCAGCGCGAACATCAGGAACACATGGTCGAGATCATGGATCCCGCCGACGAGGTCCGCATCAAAAGCGGCGACACGACCGACGTGACCATGTCCGTCGCGGGCAATCCGACGCTGAACGACCACGGCGAACACAACCTCCCCGGCGGCGAGGTCTTCACTGCACCCCAGCCCGACAGCGTCGAGGGTGAGGTCCTGTTCGACATGCCACTGTACCACCAGGGTCGCGAGATTACGGACGTCTACCTCGAGTTCGAGGGCGGCGAGGTCGTCGACCATTCGGCGGCGAAAAACGAGGACGTCCTGACGGAAGTCCTCAATACCGATGACGGTGCGCGCCGACTCGGAGAACTTGGCATCGGGATGAATCGCGACATCGACCAGTTCACCTACAACATGCTGTTCGACGAGAAAATGGGCGACACCGTCCACATGGCCGTCGGTCGGGCCTACGACGACACCGTCGGCGAGGACAACGAACAGAACGAGTCGGCGGTCCACGTCGACATGATCGTCGACATGAGCGACGACTCGTTCATCGAAGTCGACGGCGAGGTCGTCCAGCGTGACGGGACGTTCCGATTCGAAGACGGGTTCGAGGAGTAGCGCGGTTCGGAGCGAACGAAGTGAGCGAGAATCGCGAGACGCGGCGCGCTCCATTCTCGAGGCAGTTTTATCGAAGCGTTTTCACGAGAGAAGCGAGGTGCGAAGCCGATCGGTCGGGCACCAATCGGGTTTATACGTCGGAAACCGAGATTACAGGTATGGCAATACTCGTCGCGTACGACGGCTCCGAACCCGCACAGAAGGCAGTCGAACACGCGTTTACCACGTATCCCGACGAGGAAATCGTGCTGTTGCGCGTCATCGAAGCGGCGGACGGCTCCACGGGAGCCGGGATCATGGCCGCACAGGAGATGTTCCGGGACCGCGAGGAGGAAGTCTCCAAGGAACTCCCCGAGGAAATCAAAGCGATCGTCAGCGATCCTGACACCGACTTCCGGACCGAAACCGCCGTCGGCAAGCCCGCACGCGAGGTCGTCCGCTTCGCGGAGGAAAACGATATCGACCACATCATCATCGGCAGCCACGGCCGATCCGGCCTCTCGCGGGTCCTACTCGGCAGCGTCGCGGAGAAGATCGTCCGTCGTGCACCCGTTCCGGTGACCGTCTTCCGCTAACTCGGGGACCTCGAGCGCGACCGCAATCAGTCGTCGGTGAGGGCCGCAACCATTTCTGAGACGACCGCGAGTTCGTCCTCGGTGATGCCGTGACCCATCCCCTCGTAGAGCCGTTTCGTCACGTCGGCGTCCATCGACTCGAGGACGGCAGCCGTCTCGTGGACCCGTTCTTCGGGAATATGTGGGTCAGTGTCACTACAGCCCAGAAAGACCGGCGTCCCCTCGAGATCGCCGGGATACTCGCCGTCCAGTTCTTCACCGATAAGTCCCCCACTGAGCGCAGCCAAGCCACCGTAGCGACGCGGGTTGCGCGCGAGATACTCGCTGGCGAGACAGGCACCCTGCGAGAAACCGATCAGCATGACCCGTTCGGTCGGAATGCCCGCATCGGCAGCCTTGTCGATCGCGTCGCTGATTGCCTGCAGGCCCGACCTGCGGCCGGGCTCGTTTCGCTCGACAGGCGCGAGAAACGAGTTCGGGTACCACGTCCGGCGGGCTGCCTGTGGCGCGAGGACGGCGACCCCCTCCTGAATGACGTCGTCGGCTAACTGGATCATCCCCCGTGCGGTCGCCCCGCGGCCGTGGGTGCAGACGAGCGCCGCCTCGGCGTCTTCGAGGTCGGTCTCGCCGGTGGCGAGTTGCTGGCCCTGATGCGGGCCGTCGACGTGCTCGCCGGCGCTCATTCGAGACCACCGACGCCGGCGCTGGCGTCGGGTAGGTCGTGTTCGACGACCTCGAGCCCGACGGCCTCGATTGCGCCGCGGAGGTGCTCGTCTTTGGCGTAGTCGGCCCCATCTGCCTCACGGAGTTCCTGAGCTTTGGCCAGCACTTCGCCCCGGCGGTCGTCGGGAATTTCGTACTTGTCAGTCGAGAGTTCGATCACGAGGCCGTTATTGTCGCGGGTGTAGATCGAGTGGAAGATGCCCCGGTCGAAAACGTTGTAGCCGTGGTCGGCGTCCTCGAGGGCCTGCATCGTCTCTTCGTACTCGTCGGGGTCGATACTGAAACAGAGGTGATGCACCGCGCCGACGCCGGCGCGCTGACCGCGGGCGGACGGACGGTCGTCGCTGACGAAGAAGGTCAGGATACGACCGTCACCTGTATCGAAGAATAGGTGGGTCTGTGAGGGATCGTCGAGGTTCGGCTGGCGGAGCACCAGCGGCATGCCGAGTAGGTCCTGGTAGAACTCGATCGTGTCTTCCTCGTTGGATCCCCAGATGGTGATGTGGTCGGTCCCCGACGTGTGGACGGGGCTGTCGGGGAGTTCGTGCGTGACTGGAGTGGGTTCGTCGTGAGCCATCGTAGTGGGGTTGTGTGAGTCGGTTCGGTCGAATGAGTCGGCTATCGTCGCGGTTACTCCGCGACGTGTTCGCCGAAGACGCGCTCGGCGTCGGCAGGGACGTCGAAGTCGTGGTAGTGTTCACCTTTTACCGTCGAGAGGATGTTGAGTGCGGCGGCGGCACCATCGCCCACGGAGATAGCGGCCTGCCACTCTTCGGGGCGAACCATCGCGCCGGTCGCATAGACGCCCTCAACGCTCGTCTCCATGTCGACACCGACATCGACGATGTCGTCATCGAACGCACAGCCGAGGTCATCGGCGAGGTCGCGGTTCGCGCCGGTCGCGAGGACGACGAAATCGGCCTCGTACTCGCCGTCTGCTCGTTGCGTCTCCGGCGCAACGCTGGTCTCGACGACGAAGCCGTCGTCGGCTTCGCTGACCGCAGTCACTTCCTCGTCCTGTCGGCGGTCGACGCCGAAGTCGTCGACCTGCTGGCGGGCCGTCGCCATGAACTCGCTGCCGCCGACCGAGCCGATCCCGAGGTAGTTGAACAGGTGGGCCTTGTGCATCCACGTCTCGTCGGTGTCGAACACCGTCGTCTCGAGGCCGTTTTTCGCCGTAAAGAGGGCCGCACTCAGTCCGGCGGGGCCGCCGCCGACAACGATCACCGATACATCGTCCGCAGTCGTCTCGTCGCTCATCTGTAGTTACACAATGTTACTGCAGACGTATCAATCTAGCAGCGACCCCAACGCAACCACGTAACACCGATGTTAGTGGCTCAGATAGGGCCGACGACGAGTATCGTCGGCACGGCAACGACGGCGAGCCCCTGTCGAAGCGTCAGGCCACGCGCGGCGGCGATAGCGTGGGCCCACAGATAGCCCGACCAGAGCGTACAGCCCACGCCGACGACGGTCGCCGCAGCGAACAACGGCTCGAACGCGGGCGGCGACGCGTAGATCCGTGCCGGAACTGTGACCCCGATCCGCCAGCTCTCGGTCGGTATCGCCGGAAACGCAGCCAACAGCGCCGCGAGTGTGACGCCGTCCGCGAGAAGCTGGGGAACGAACCCCCAGGCGACGAGACTGGCCGTTCGGTCGAATCCGGATTCGCTCGCGATCGGCCACGACAGCAGGTAAAACAGCGCCGCAAACGCGATCCAAGCGACCAGCGGCACTGCAAGCACAGCCGCGAGCAAAACGCCCACGATCCCGGGAACGGACACCGCCCAGCCGGCTGTGACATACCGGAGCGGCGGGAACGCATCGAAGACCACCTCGTCGGGAATCACCGGCGACTCGAGCAACGAAAGCACCGGTGGGAGCACCCCCAGACACACTGCCCCGGTCGCGATGAGCACGCCGACTGACTGCGAGAGCGCGGGCGCGTCGCGGTCGAAAAACACCGCCGGATCCACGAGGAGTTGCCACAGGCGACCGTCCATACGATCGTGTTGGTGGCTTGAATATTGAGAGTTTGTGCTCGAGCGGACGGGACGCAGGCACAGGATTTGCGATTCGATAGTAGGCTGCTATACCAGCGTAGTTCTAGGCGTGCAAAAACTATCCTCTCCTACCGGGCAGGATTTTTAGGGCGACAAAAATATTATTTTCTCAATCGAAAGACTTCTTTGGCGCGGTACGCTACGAATGGCATACGCATGGAAACCATCATACTGGTGTTCGTCGCGGGACTGATCACCGCGATAGCCACGGGGATCGGTGCGCTGCCGTTCTTCTTTATCGATGACTTTAGCGACCGATGGAACGTCGGCCTCTGGGGGATCGCATCGGGCATCATGGTCACGGTGTCGGTGTTCGGCCTCATCGACGAGGGGCTGGCGTCCGCTTCGGGTGGCTTCCCCACGATGATGGTGGGTGGCCTGCTCGCCGGCGTTGTGCTGGTTGAAGTCGGCGACCGGGTGCTTGACCGCGTCGACATTGGCGACGACGCCGAACACGACCACGACGAGCCGACCGTCAGCGACGACACAACGGCGGTACAGACCGACGGTGGGAGTCACGCACACGACGACCACGCACTGGAGGCAAAAGCGGTCGCAGAGGGGAACCCGAAAACCCTCCTGCTCATCCTCGGCATCCTCACGATTCACAGCTTCCCGGAAGGTGTCGCCGTCGGCGTCTCGTTCGCCGAGCTCGGCATGGACGGCGGGCTGCCGGTCCTCGGGTTCTCGATCCCGATCCTCGCCGTCTTCATGACGATCGCGATCTCGATTCACAACATCCCAGAAGGGACCGCCATTGCCATCCCGATGCGAGCGATGGGGCTCTCGAACTGGCGGATGGTCGGCGCAGCGATCTTCTCGAGCCTCCCACAGCCGATCGGTGCCGTCATCGCCTACGCGTTCGTCTCGTGGGCCCACTCGTTCCTCCCGTTCGGCTTTGGCTTCGCCGCCGGCGCGATGGTCTATCTCGTCGCCACCGAGTTCATCCCCGAAGCGATAGAGACCGGTTCGGACCTGCCGAATCACGGATACCGAGAGCTGGCCGCCGGCTTCGGCGTCGGGGTCCTCGCGATGCTGCCACTGGTAACGCTGTAACTCAGTTACTGTCGACGAGATGAGAGAGTAGCAACCCATCTGTGCTGACTGCCTGCCGGAGATTACTGTCCAGACCGGCGTATCGGCCACATCACCGTAGACGTGGCTGCATGCAACACCGTGGAAAGATAATTATCACACCCTCGAGTATACTGCTGTTGCTCACGAATTGGTCGCGACAGAAGCGGGCACGATGGGATTTGAACCCACGACCGTCGGATTAGAAGTCCGACGCTCTTTCCGGACTGAGCTACGTGCCCTCGAGTCAAAATCCACGACGGAACAGTATAAGCAGTTGGGATTCCGTCAGCCAGTATCCGACGAACCGCCCGAAAAAGAAAACCGGATGTCAATCGCATCGCCGTTACCGCTGCCGGCGTCAGAACGCGATCTCGGACTCGTTGTCGCTCTCGGTTTCGGTGGTGTCGTCGGTCGACTCGTTGCTCGAGTTCGCGTCGGCGTCAGTAGACTCGTTGCCCAGTCCGCCGTTGGATTCGTTCCCGAGTCCACCGTCGTCGGACTCGTTCCCGCCGGTGCCGAAGTCACTGGATTCCGTAGATCCGTCGCTCGGTTCGCCCGACTCGTCGCCTGCCGTCTCGTTACTGGATTCACCGCTGTCCATACAACCTGCCACTGCAGCGATCAGTCCGGTGCCGACTCCGGCCGTGAAGCGACGCCTGTCGATGATCTTGTCTGTCATGATACGGCACCTGTCTCTGTCCCTGAAAGCCACATAACAGCGTATCTCCGTTTCATCGATCAATCTGAGTTTGCTCGAATGATGCAGCATTCGGACGATTGAGCGAGATACGACCGTCGAACGCGTCGGTTTCGCGTGAGAAATCGATCGATAGCGGACGCATAAGTCACCTCGACTCGAGGAGGGCAAATCCGACCAGACACCCCTCGAGAGACACACCGAACCGGATTGCAACGTGACGAGATCGAGGGTAAAACCGTTGCAGCGAACCGGCACCACGAGAGCACACGGTCAGTGCGAGCGACGAACACAGCGTTTATGCACGTCTCGCCGGTACGGTTTCTCGATGCACGTCATCGGAACGGTGGGACTGCCCGGGAGCGGCAAGGGCGAGGCCGCCACCGTCGCACGCGAGGACGGAATCCCGGTGGTGACGATGGGCGACGTCGTCCGCCAGGAGACGGCCGACCGCGGGCTCGATCCCGCGAAAGACCACGGGACGGTCGCACAGGCGCTGCGCGAGGAAAACGGCCCGACGGCGATCGCCGAGCGATCGCTGCCGATGATCGAGGACCGCCTCGAAAATCACGAGACGGTGCTGGTCGATGGCCTCCGCTCGGGCGTCGAGGTCGACGTCTTCGAGGAGGCCTTCGGCGATGCGTTCACGCTGGTCAGTATCGAGGCCCCCTTCGAGGTTCGGGCCGAACGGATCGACGACCGCGGCCGGGACGCAAGCGCCGCCGAAGGTGGCGAGGACCTGGCTGCCCGCGACGAGCGCGAGCGCGGCTTCGGGATGGACGACGCGATGGATCGGGCCGACATCGTCATCGAGAACACCGACTCACTCGAGGCGTTCCACGACCAAATTCGGTCGATCATCCGCGGGACCGACGACGAGAAACGTACGGAGGCTGAAGCAGACCCATGAGTGAGATTTACCGCGTCGACGTCGAGGTGACGGCACCGGTCTACGACACCGAGGTCACGAGTCGCGTGATCGATGCCGTCGCGAATATCTTTCCCAACGCCGACATCGAAGAGGAGTTCGGCGAGGTTCGCGGCGAGGCCCACGCGATGGATCACTTCTCGGAGTTGCTCCACCGCCAGGAGATCCTCGATACCGCCCGCGGCGAATTCTTTTCTAATCGTGACGGCGATAGTTTCTCCTTCGCACTGAAAAAGCAGGCTGCCTTCGAGGACCACGTCAACTTCTCGGTCGGCGAACCCGACGAACTCGGCGAGATTGCCGTTCGCGTCCGGGTCGACGAGCCGAGCATCGAGGAGTATATCGACCATATCGCGCCGCCGACCGAAGACGGGCGGCCGATCGACGACTGAGCCGGCTGCTGTACCGCGTTCCCGGTCCACTCACACGGCTGTTCGGGCGGCTCCGGTGCTGACCTGCTCGAGCCCGTCTGAGACGGACGCCTGTCAGGTAGTGCCGGCCGGCCGCGACCCGCACTGCGGCCGGGCCGGGACAGCGGGACAGCAGACCGTCTGAATCAATGTTGCGTCACCACACAGAGTGTCGTGACCGTCAGCCTGCACGATACGACAGGACGGGGCCACAATGACTGATAGGGGTCGGTGCCGTACTGGCGTCAAATGCACGACACGATACCGGTCGCCGAGATCATGGTCGAAGACGTCGTCACCGCGCCGCCGGATGCGACCGCGACCGATGCAGCGACGCTGTTACGCGACGAGGGCGTCAGTTCGGTGATCGTGGCTCGAGCCGGTGAGCCTGTGGGGATCGTCACGGAAGGCGACTTCGCGACACAGTTGTGTGAACGACAGGATCTCGGCCACGTCGACCTGTCGGCGGTCATGTCGACACCGCTGACGACGATCGAGTCGACCGCATCAATCGTCGATGCCGTCGAGTTGTTGCAGTCGTCGCACATCGAACACCTGCCGGTCGTCGACGCTGCCGCTGCCAACGGCGCGCTCGAGGGTATCATCACGACGACGGAACTCTCCTACTACGTGCCACATCTGGCCCACAGGCCAAGCCGACTCGAGGCTGCGCCGACGCGCCGACAGGTCAGGACGGACACGAAATACGAGCGCGACGACTGGGCGTTCGAGTACCGCAGTGCAGACGAGTCGACCGTCTCGGTCGGCGACGTCGCACAGTTCTCGAAGTCGATCACCGACGACGATGTCGAGGCGTTCGCGGACGTAACCGGCGACACCAATCGGCTCCATCTCGAGGCAGCCTACGCTGCCGAGACTCGATTTGGCGAACGGATCGTCCATGGCGTCCTTGCAAACGGGCTGATCAGCGCGGCGCTCGCCCGGCTCCCGGGACTGACGATCTATCTCTCACAGGAGAGTAGCTTCCGCGCACCGCTTTCGATCGGGGACCGTGCCACCGCGGTCTGCGAGGTCGTCGAGGATCTCGGCCGGTCGAAATATCGGATCGAGACCACCGTGCTAGACGGCAACGAGACAACGGTGCTGGACGGGAGCGCCGTCGTCCTGATCGACGAGCTGCCGCCGATGGCGACCCACGAACGCGACGCGCCGGCGACCGACTCATCCGACTAGTCGGAACAGTTCTGGACTGCCTCGAGTTCGGCTTCGCCCGTCGACTGGTGGGTTCTTGCGGTCGGGTCGCCGTCTGCCGCGGCGGCCGCCCCGTCCGCGAACGACGTTGCCGCGTCAGTAAGATGTCGGTTCTGACAGATGCCCGTCTCGAAATAGTCGTCGAGCCCGTCGGGAGCGTCGGTCCGGCCGGACTCGAGCCGGTCGAGGGCTGTCGCAAACGTCGCTGCGGCGGTCTCGAACTCGCCCTGTGCGGCCTCGTACTCGCCGCTGTCTACGTGCGATTGCCCGCGCTCGAGCGCGCCATACCCATCATCGGCATCCAGCGTCGCGTCGTAGGAGCCGGCGAGCGTCTCCAGTGCCGTCACCACCTCACCGAGCGTGGCCGC
>Ga0207720_100161_pt1 | contig 63243 bp, 75 predicted proteins | sample A23P2SouthBayCA_2_FD_187751 | JGI IMG/M metagenome (GOLD analysis project Ga0207720, IMG submission 187751) | Aerobic enrichment media microbial communities from Eden Landing Ponds, California, USA - A23 E3 (2) (SPAdes) | ecosystem: Environmental > Aquatic > Marine > Unclassified | place... | reverse complement strand
CTCGATTCGACGACACTGACCCAACGGCTCGCACTGATCAGCGTCGCCAAACTGGCGGCTGACGGGGACGCCCCGGCACACGCGGGCGAGATTGCCCGGACCTGCTCCGAGTGCGCCGACGCCGTCGACGCCGACGTGGTGGGCTCGGTCTCGGAGGCGGCGACGACGCGCGCGCTCAACGAACTCGAAGACGAGGACCTGATCCGGATGGCGAGGGACGGGAGCGACTCCCCGGTCGGGAAGGGTCGTCCCGAGTACGAACCGGAGCTCGGCACGGCGACGCTGACCGAAGCGTTCGGCGACGACGAACGGCTCGAACGGCTACTCGACCAGATCTGAGCCACGCGACCGACTACGGCGACGCCCGGCGGTCTCTCGCCCACCCTACAGCGGCACCAGCGCGTCGCCCCCGGCGAACCCGCCGTCGTACTCGCGGGCGATCCCGAGCAGTCGGTTGTACTTCGCGAGGCGCTCGGAGCGGGCGAGCGATCCGATCTTGATCTGTCCCGCGTCGAGACCGACCGCGAGGTCCGCGATGGTGGCGTCGCAGGTCTCGCCGGAGCGCGCGGAGACGACCGGCGCCCACTCGGCCGCTTGCGCGCGTTCGAGGACTCGCCGCGTCCGGGTGATCGTCCCCGCCTGGTTCGGTTTGATCAGCGCCGCGTTGGCGGCGCCGGCGTCGACCGCCCGGTCCAGTCGACCCGCGTTCGTCGCCAGCAGGTCGTCGCCGAGCAACTGGACGCGGTCGCCGACGCGGTCGGCCAGTCGCACCCACCCGTCCCAGTCGTCCTCGGCGAGAGGGTCCTCGACGGAACGGACGGGGTAGGCGTCGATCCAGTCGACCACGCGGTCGATCATTCCCGCCCGGTCCAGCGTCTCGCCGGCGAGCGTGTACCGGTCGCGGTCGCCGTCGTAGAAGTGCGTCGCCGCCACGTCGACGGCGATAACCACGTCGTCGCCCGGCGCGTAGCCCGCGTCGCGGATGGCGTCCACGAGACAGTCGAAGGCCGCGTCCGCGTCGGCGACCGGCGGGACGAACCCACCCTCGTCGGCGACCGGTGGTGGGTGATCGCCCCGTCCGATACGGGCGCCCGCCGCCCGCCGAACGTCCCAGGCGATTTCCAGCGCCTCGGGGTACGTCTCCGCCCCGACGGGCACGGCGAGGAAGTCCTGAATCGGCAGGTCGGCCGCCGCGTGGAGACCGCCGCTCAGGACGTTGACCATGGGGAGGGGGAGTTCGCCCGGCCCCGAATCCGGTGCCAGCACCTCGTAGAGCGGCCGGTCGGTCGCGTCGGCGGCGGCGTGGGCGACGGCGCCCGAGACGCCGAGGACGGCGTTGGCGCCGAGCGTCGACAGGTCGTCGGTGCCGTCGCGGTCGACCAGCGCCTCGTCGATCCCACCCTGGTCGGTCACCGACCGCCCCTCGACGACGGGGGCGAGGTCGTTCCGGACGGCCGCGCAGGCGTCGCGCACCCCCCGGCCACCGTACCGGTTCTCGCCGTCGCGACGCTCGACTGCCTCGTGGGCGCCGGTGCTCGCCCCCGCGGGGACGGTGAACGTCCCCGTCGCGTCGCCGGCCTCGACCCGGACCCGGACCGTTGGCTCGCCCCGCGAGTCGAGGACCTCCCACGCGTCGACGGCGTCGACCCTCATAGCGCCTCGGCCTCCTCGCGGGCCAGCGCGGCGAACCCGTCGAGCGTCGCGGCGTCGCCGCGGAGCGTCCGCTTGGCGACCCGACGGAGGGCGTCCGCCACGGTCTCCCGCTCGACGTACTCCACGGGCGACTTGCCGTCGACGCGGGCGAGCATCAACACGGCGAGTTCCGCGACCGTCTCGCGCTCGATGTCCCACTCGACCGCGCGGTCGTAGGCCGCCCAGAAGCGATCCGCGGCGGCCGCGTAGGCCGCGTGGTCGTCGTGGTTGTAGATGGACTTGATGAAGAGGTGGTTCAGCATGAACGCGGTGTCGAAGGCGGGGTCGCCCCAGTGAGCCACCTCGAAGTCCAGTATCCAGGGGACGGCCCCCGAATCGCGGTCGACGAGGACGTTCTTCGGGCTGTAGTCGCCGTGGACGAGCGTCAGCGAGGTGTCCAGCAGCCGCTGGATCTCGTCGTGGATGGCGTCGGCCACGTCGGGGTTTCGCTCCGCAGTCGTGCGGTGGTAGGGATCGACGCGTAACTGGTCGAACGGGCGCTTGCTGGCGAAGCGTTCGCGCACCCCCTCGTCCGTGGACGTGGCGTCGTGGACGGCGCCGAGCACCTCGCCGACGGTGCCGGCGACGCCGGCGTCGACCCGGCCGTCCAGCAGCTCCCGCTTCCACATCACGGCGCCCTCGGGCGCACACTCGATGGCGACGACGTGGTCCGGGCCGTGGCTCTCGTCGACCACGCGGGGGACGCGCGCCGCGACCCCCGCGTCCCGGAGGACGGCGTCGTAGGTTCGGATGGCCGCGGCCTCGTTGTGGACCCGGTCCACGTCGGCCGGCCAGTCGTCCTCGACCGCGAGGTTCGGGAGCGGGCGCTTCACGACGAGGCAGCCGTCGTCCCAGCGGACCTGATAGACGTGATTCGAGACGCCGCCGCCGAGCGACCGAGCGGTCGGGTCGGCGTCGGCGGGGACGACGCCCGCCGCCTGGAGGTGGGCGACGGCCGACTCGGGTGTGAACGTGGGTTGGTCGGTCATTCGTCTCTCCCGACCCCGCCCGATCACTTCACGTTTTCCCGGTCCCCCGGCGACGGTCCGGGAAACGGTTATACTCGTCAGCGCGTGAGTCGTGAGTATGCGTCCCATCAGACGCTGTCACGTCTGCGGGAGCCACTTTCGCCGGTCGCCGGACCGTCGCCACGGTCGAATTCGGTGTCGCCGCACCGTCGACCCGGACGTGACGCTCCCCGAGTCGGCGTTCGTCTGTGCCGACTGTCGACCGGAGGTGGTCGATCTGACCCGCCACTGGCAGCCACGGCGACCGGCAGCCGACGCCTGCAGTTTCTGTGACCGCCCCGCCGACGAGGCGGGGGTGGTCGAACTCGCGAGCGTCGTCGACGACCGCGTCGTCTCGCGAGGAGCGTACCGGCTCTGCCGGACGTGTGAGGAGGTGTTCGCGACGTTCCTCGTCGACGTGCACGCGGGCGTCACCCTGCCGCCGACATGGAGCCACACGCCGTCGGCGTCCGCCGCCGTCTTCGACCGCGACGGGGGAGACCTGCGCGTCGAGGCGTCGACCCCGAGCGACCCGGAGCCGAGGCTCCGTCTGCTCGCCGGATCGGACCCCGTCGTCGAGGCCGTCCCGCGAGGCCCGCCCCGTGAACGCGCCCGGGAGTTCGTCGCCGCGTTCGAGGCCTTCTACCCCGACGGCGACGCCGACCTCCACGACCTCGGCGGTGCCGTCGTCGACGGCCACCCCGAGTTGCGGGCCGTCACGGGGTGATCAGCCGAGGAACCCGCGCAGATCCGCCTCGAACCGCTCCCGCGCCTCCAGGAAGGGCGAGTGACCCACGTTCTCGTACACCGAGAGCGTCGCGTTCGGGAAGAGATCGGCGTGCTTTCTCGCCGCCGCCGGGCGGACCACCGGATCGGCCTCGCCGTGGATCAGGAGCACCGGCGTCTCCACGCCCCGCAGGACGGTCCCGTGTTCGACGGTCCGGTCCTGGAGCGCCGCGCGGACGAACGGTGGGACCGAGACGTTGTAGCCGAGCGCGCGATATCGCTCCCGGTCGTCGAGTTCGCCCTCGACACAGAGGCGGACGAACGAATCGAGCGACTCGACACTCTCCTCGACGTCGGTGGATCGGAACCCCGAATCGAGCGCGACGAACCGCTCGCCGGCGAAGCGGTCGGCGTCGGCAGTCCCCTTCTCCGTGATGGCGCCCACGAGGACGACGCCGCCGACCGCGCCGTCGCCGTGGGTGGCGAGGTAGTCCGAGACGACGAGACCGCCGTACGACCAGCCGACGAGGGTGGGTCGAGCGAGATCCAGCCCCTCGATCACGGCCCGCACGTCGTCGGCCCACAGCGCGGGGTCGCGGTAGGCGTCCGGATCGGCGGGCGTCCCCGACGCGCCGTGGCCCCGGAGATCCATCGCCACGAGACGGTAGTCGTCGGAGAGCGCCGAGTCGAACTGCGGCGTCCACGCGAGCCGTGACTGCGAGAAGCCGTGGATCAGGAGGAGCGGGTGGGCGTCCCGCGGCCCGTGCTCCTCGACGCGAATATCGACTCCGCCCCCGCCGGTGACCGTCCGTGATCGCATACGCGTCGGTCGGGGGCGAGGAACAAAAACGTCGGTGCCGAGTGCAGCGTTTGGAACTGTTCGCCCACCTGATCGCCAGACTGCGTGCGATCCGGTGTGCGATGACTTCTCACGGCTGGAGCGAGCAGTCTACTGGAGGGCATCGGTCGCCGACTCACGGAACGGACACATCACGGGGGTCGATCCCCGTCCCCCGCCACGGACTCCGTTCCAGTAGCGAACGCGCGGTCGACCCCGATCAGAGGAAGGAGGCGGCGTACGCCACCGACGAGAAGACCATGAGCAACGAGAGGACGAGCGCCATGATACGCTGGCGATCCATGCGCTACGTTCGGGAGCGAGGAGCCGTAAATCTGGGGATATCCACCGTCGTATCCGTGTCCCGAACGATTCGCTCGTACGCGCTCGGACAGGGCCGAGTGCTCGACGAACAGGACGGTCCGGACCGGGTCACGGATATGCTGTCGGATCGCCCCGCGGACGGCCTGCTCGCCGCCGATGACGTTCTTGATCCACCGGTCCTCGTCGAAGCGCGTGTTCTGGTGGTGGTAGATGACGACGTCCTCGTCGATCTCCTCGCGCGTGTAGCCGCTCCACCCCACTTCGTCCTCCCAGAGTCGGAACTCACCGTCGACGAACAGGTCGTCGATCTCGAGCTCCCGCCGCTCGGTGACGACCGCGCGGGCGCTCCCGTCGTCGTCCAGGTCGACGCGGACGTCGAGCGGATCCTCAACGCTCATGCGGACCACCCCGCGGAGCGGTCGCTACATATCAGGGAATCCGGGGAAACGGATTTATACGTAGTGGGACCGTCCGGATTCGGACCACGGTCGTTCCGCTTCGCTACACTCCCTGATTCGAATCCTGCCGTGCGGTTTTTTCCCCAAGTTTTTGCGAGAGAGTGAAACGACCGAGCAAAAAGTGGGTATGGGACCGTCCGGATTCGGACCACGGTCGTTCCGCTTCGCTACACTCCCTGATTCGAATCCTGCCGTGCGGTTTTTTCCCCAAGTTTTTGCGAGAGAGTGAAACGACCGAGCAAAAAGTGGGTATGGGACCGCCCGGCATATAACAGGCCGCGAATTCCGGACTCTGACCCATCTCACTCACCCCCATCCGAATCGGTGTCTACGTCAACTGATAGTTTATCCAAGTGCGGCCGTCTGCGCAGTTCCATCCGCTCTCGATGAGTCGCTTTGTCGTAGTAGCGGTCGATCACCTCGCTCGAGGCGTTCGCACGCTCAGACGTGACTTCCTTCGGGACTCCGCGGTCCCGATGCCACGTCAGCGAGCCCGTGCGAACGTGGTGAGGCGCCTGCGCGGACGGACACTTGCTCGCCCCGTTGTGGGAGCGGAAGTCGCAGGTATCCGGATCGTAGCCGTGCGGACACGGCCCGCGGACGCACGGCTGGGTAGCCTGATACATCCACGTCCGGAGCGTATTACCGCCGGGCCGGTTCCCCTGTATCGAGGCGAACAGCGGTTCGCGGCCGTGCTCGTCGTGAGCGTCCCAACGGTGATCGCTGATGTAGGCATTCAGCGCCTCACAGACTGAATCGTTGAGAGCGACCGCACGCTCACCCTTGCGCTTCATCTTGAGCGGGGTGTCGGTGTCGGGGCGGTGGACGAACTCCACGAAGCCCTCGCTGCGGTGGTAATCGCGGAGGTCGAGGGCGCGAAGCGCACCGAGACGGGCCGCGGTGTGCCACGCCAGCTCGAGGAGAGCGTGGAAGCGCGTACCGTACTGAGTCGTGCTCTCGCGGTAGTGGTTGATCAGCGCGACGGCCCGCTCGGTTTCGAGCATCTCGTCGCGCGAGCGTTCGTCTTCGGGGACGAACGGGACGTTGATCTTCTCCGCCAGTCCACCGTCGACGGCTTCGATCCGCTCCAGATACTCGACGAACTTCCGAAGCGTCTCCATCTCGGCGTGAAGCGTCGGCGTGGCGACGCCGAGTCCGGAGCGGTGGCTCTCGTAGCGCTCGAAAACCCAGCCGTTCAGCTCCGCGACGGAGGTGATCCCCTCCTTCTCACACCACTCCCACCAGAGCTTGAGGCGGTAGTAGTACGTCTTCACCGACTCGTCGGTGAGTTCCCGACGGCGACGATCCAGATACCGCTTACATGCCTCTCGTGGAGAGAGCTCGTTCGGGTCCGGGGACATTCAGGCACCCCCGTCACCAAGCATCGCTTTCTCCGCCGCGACGACGGCCTTGAAGCGCTCCCGATCACCGCCGCGGTCAGGGTGGTGTTTCCGCTTCAGTTGGCGTGCAGCACCGCGGACGGTCTCGTCGGGGGCTCCGGGAGTGACGCCGAGAATCTCGTGTGGCGCTCGGCCCGAACCGTCGCCGGCCACGACGACGTTTCGCTCCTCTCCCGACGGGAGCCGGGCGTTAGCGAACTCCGACTCACCGGTCTCGACGGGGCGTTGCTCCATCTTCCGCTTCTCGCGGACGTAGAGTCCGATGGTCCGCACGTTGTCGCGGAGGCGCGAGTAAGCGTCGCAGGCGACCGCGTACTGCTCGCCGTCCATCATCCACCGGACGACGGCACCCGGATCGTCCGGTGAGGCGTTCGCGTAGGGGCGATTGTCACGCTGACGCTGGGGTGCGGCGGTCGAGAGACGAATCTCCTCGACGCCGAGGCGGTCGAGTTCCGCCTCCAGCTCGTCGAGAGCCGTCGAGAGCGACACCTCGTAGCTTCGATTCGGTTCTCGTTCGACTGAAGGAACGCGCTCGAAGCCCGGCGGCCAATCGAGGCGACTCATCGGAATGCACCTCCGTCGGTGGCAACCCGAGCCTCACCGGCGAGGTGGTCGAGCGTCCGCGCACGATCCTCGAGGAGAGCCACCCCGGATGCGGTGAGCAGGTAGCGATTCGTTCGCTCGTCGAGCGCGTCCTTCTTGACGAGTCCCGCGTCGACGAGTTCGTTCAGATTCGGGTAGAGGCGGCCGTGGTTCACCTCCTCATCGTACCGTTCGTCCAGTTCCTCCTTGATCGCGAGCCCGTAGCTCGTCTCGTTGCGGAGTTTGAGCGTACGGATCGTTTCGAGGAGATCGCGCTGGAAGGCGGAGAGATCGGTCCAGCGGGTGCCGCCATCGGCGAGAATGTGGACCGATTCGGGGGAACGGTCGGTCATCGCTTCACCTCCCCGTCGGGAGCGATACCCGGAACCGTCACGTCGAGATCACTCAATCGAGAGAGACACGACGTACAGAGATTTTCTCGCCGACCTTCGTCGACGATCCGTGATCGCCTCACGGCGAGACCTGTTCCCGGTAGTGTTGCTCCACATAGCACGGTTTTCCGTTCACCGTATTCCGTGAAGACAGTGGAATCACCACTCACCTCGAAGTGGAGTGTATCATCAGAGTCGTACCGGAGGCAGTCGATCTCGATGTTGGAGTCAGAATTCCCACCGTCAGCGCGGATCTTCGCGCACACAGAACAGACCGGCGGGTTGCCCTCGCGGGCGGCGTCTACGCCGTCCGCGGGCGCCGTACAGACGACGCACTGTCCGTCGTCAGGATTTTCTTCGAGCGTTGCCTCGTCGGTCGTGCGGGGCTTAGCCCCCGCAAAGGTTCCGAGCATGGTTCTTCACCACGGAACCGTAACGCGGGTGGTGTCCTAGCACCTCCCGCGTCACCGACCTACCTCGTAGTGCCAACAGAGTCTCGCGTCGGTCCCGCACTCACCCCATAGGAACGTTGTTTCATAAATGTAATGCTGAATCGCTATTGATACACTATTACTGTAGCAATACAACACCGACAAAAATGGTGCTTAGGTTCGTTGGCGAAACTACGATGCGAAAATCGGCGTCGTGGATGGTGCTGTGGGACGACCGACTCCTCGAAATCGCACGCGCAGAAGGTGCGATATCTCCGAGTACAGCTCTTGAGAGCGAATATATCCATATCAGTAAGGCGCAGATCTCTCGTCGACTCTCCAAACTCGCCGATCACGGCCTCCTCAATCGACTCCCAAACGGCGTCTATACGATCACGCAGGAAGGCCAAGCCTATCTGGACGAAGAGCTGAACGCCGAGGAGCTCACCGACGAGAGCGAAAACGGGAACGGGAAGGCGCAGGCGTAGCATGAGTGACGTAATTCGCCGGAGTGGGTGCTGGATGCAGTACACCGATGATCGGATCCTCGAGTTTCTTGCCGATGTATCGAAAGCGAGCGCGTGGGAGATCGCGCTCGAGGCGGGTATGCGGAACAAGCGGCGGTGGATCGAACGACGGTGCTGGATGCTGGTGGAGGCGGGGTTCGTTGATGTGTACGAGCGTGGGCAGCTGGACAATCGCTACGAGATTACGACATGGGGAGAGTTGTATCTAGAGGGAGAGGTGAACGCGGAGTTGCGGCGGCCGGCTCCGAGGACGAGACCGCCAGATAAGGTGCGGCCGGGATGGTGGGCTGGGTTTGGTTAGAGTCAGATTTTCTCGGCTAAGAGCGTGGAAGAGCTTTTACCCTCACCTTACAATTAGAGAATAGTTAAATCGCAATCTATGGGTCTCAGCAAATTACTCCAGAGAATAACTGTCAATAAATTCTGGGTTTGGATACTTCTCTGGATCGGTTTAGTCGTCGTACTATTTCGTGAAGGGATGACCGATATTGCATCTGCAGCGGTTGGTGCCGGCCCATTGACTCTCTACTATGTATACGAGGAAATAGGAAAACAACCAGTGTTGTCTATTGATCGAGGTATCCAATATCAAAAAAGTCTGTTCGTAGATACGAAGGATGATCGCCATCGAGTCTATCCGGTCATAGATGTGATTGCAGAGGTGACGAACGTTGGGCCATCCACTGCTCGAGATTGCTTCTGTCAATTCACAGTTGGAAACGGGACTCGATATAGCGGAAGATGGTCGGGAGGCAGAGACACCGAAGAAATCGACATCCATCCTGGAAAAACTGAACAAATCAGGCTACTCCGTCTGGTACCTACGATGGATTCACTTGAAAAAATCAATAGTACCTTGGGGAGTATGGGAACCCGAACAGAGGTGAGAGATATTTTCGCACCACTTGAAGATTCCCGCAACCCATATGACTCCGACGCAGTCGAAGTTCTTGGTTTCAGATTCTACGTCCAAGCTCCACTTCCAGAGGAAGCAGAGATATCGAGACTGTCCCGAAAAGGCAGGAATCCACAGGAGCGAAGAGATTTCTTCGGAGTCCACATTGATCCAGATTCCGATCTATCCATCTCTGCGAAGTTCGGTGCAGTTGATTGGAAAGAAAAGAGAGACTTCTCGTCAGTGAACATAGAGACGGCCTTAGAGAAAGGGGAGTGGGATGACCAAGATCCCGATTTCCAGAAACTCCGAGAAGCGCTGAATAGCGAAGATTGGAAGAACAGATGAGAATGACATTAGATAATCAGTACATATCACAATTAGATAAAATATCTAACAATCTAAAACTATCTGGAGACATGCTTGTTCCTGTTCTTAAGAAGATCTACAAGAACCAACCGAGGCGGGATCGCGTTGAACGAGCAGTCATGGAACTGTTCCCCAATAAAACTGCTAAGAGCGTGTTCCGAGGGATGGTGATGCCGACGACTACTCGACTTCACTTAGTTCGGAGTCGATCTCGTAAGGAACTCGTCCACACAGCTCCGAACGGGAAAGCCAGTCTCGCCCCAGATACTCCAGAAAATCGCGAAGCTGTTCTGAGAACGGTGATTCGTGACTACGCTGTGCTAGTAAGTGGACAAACGAAAGAGAGCCTGGAATATCTCAGCAGGAATAAAAACCAAATAAGAGAACACGATCCGAATATTGCAGAGAAAGCCTCCAGATTCAAGAGATCGTTTTTAGACGAATTTGATGTGGAGCTACCCTCAGCACAGGATCTTAGCGAAAAGCCAGTCTACGATTTGTATATCGAACAGGGAGTTATTGATTACGTGACTTCGGAGAATATGCGACGGATGTGGATCCGAAGGGCCTTGCCGAAGCACCAATTTCAGCAGATAGAGAGGGTTCGATGGAAAATGATCCAGTATCTACAAGAAGAGAATACGTACGTATCTAGTTGGTTTGTTGATGAAGCACTAAGACGTGAGTGGATGTCTGATAATCCAATTATTGATCTCTGGAAGTCTTCAACACACTCAGATCGGAAGCTCAAATCAGGGAATGACTCTTATGAGGCCGCAGTGTTAACTGAAGACGATGACTGAACAGAGTGTCATAGACGTTCTCCCGCAGGCCCCTTTTCCTTCTGGTGGGCGTCTCACGTTTGACCTGGGAGAAGACCGGTTCGTGGAGTTGAGCATTCACAAGCTGGTGAAAAACAATGTCGTGGGGCGTCGGACACTTCCGGTCTCTATTTGGTCACTAGTAGGGCCTTACGGCATCGGGCGGACCTGGACGATGGCATGGTTGGGACGACAGGCACGCTACGAAGACATGGGACGTGATGAAAGATGGGAGGCTGCACTCGTTCCGGGATTAGGCAGTGACGGCTCTGCTCGAGCCGTATTTGAATCGATTTTCCGCTCTACAGAGTATCTTCGAGAACAAGTCGAAGAAGAGGTAGACGAAGAGGAGGATTGGAGAAGCGCTGCTGGGCAGGGAACTGCGGAGGAGGAGTATCTAAAACACGCCGTCAGAGATCGTGAATCGTGGGCCGTTCTTTCTGGCACAGCAAGCCGTTTCCCGGACTTGGAAACTGCAGCAGGAAAACCAAAGTGGACACAGAGGGAGACGCAACTGGAGTTTTTGACTCTCTGGTTCGAGAAGTTGAATGACATCGGTGTCAATAACCTCCTCATATTCATCGACGAATTTGAACTTCTAGCTACTAGCCTTAGTAAGACGAAATTGGTTGAACTAAGCGACGGTCTGCGTAGCTTCTTCGACAAAATCGAGACACGCTCTGAAAACCTTCCCAATATTCAGCTGATTCTCAGCCTCACTCCAGAAGGAGCAGCTGACGTGGAAGCCGACTACGGGGCAGAAGGTGTAGAAGGCTGGGTTCGTCCACTTCAAAGTCGAATGAATACCCCAATCGCGTTCGAGAAAGTAGATGATGATGAGGCGATAGAAATCGCGAAGGTGGGCATCCAAAAGAGTAGAGTAGGTGAGTTTGATGATCCGTATTATCCATATACGGAAGATGCCGTCAAAGAAGCTGTGGAGGCATGTGAAGGAATGCCGCGTAATTTGAGCGATCTACTCAATCGTATGCATCAGATCGCACTTGACGAAGACCGAATCAACTCCGAGATCGCTCAAGAGGCAATCAATTCACTTGACTTCGGTCAGGAAGAAGTTATTCTCTGATTTATTGAGGGCGGAATTACAGAGGGCATACCACGGACAGTTTTGTACTTCTGGATACTCGGGTCAGTAGATGAGTGACGATGATGTTGATCCTGTTGAGTCGGTTGAAAACGCAGGATGGCGAACCCGTTCAGAAGTAGAAGTGAGGAATGGGTATGCATTTCTCGATTTCCGCCCTGAACAGAATCCCGCTCAAGCAGAGTCGAAAGATATCCCAGGATATAAAATCAAGAGAATTGACGATGGGGAAGGGTATTCGGGCGAATTCCCCGAGATGGATTTCCGTGAACTTTCCCAGATCGGAAACACAGATCATCTCACTCATGCAATCCACAAGCATCCAGCAATATTCATTCCACAGATACCGAACTACCTAATTGAGGAATTTAGTGACGAGATCGCAGCTGATGGCAAGCGACCTACTGTCCTTGATCCGTTTAGTGGGAGTGGATCGGTAGGCATTGAAGCCAAGGTGAGCGGCCGGGACTATCTGGGGGTTGAAATAAATCCTCTCTCGAAGCTGGTGAGCGAGGTTGCGACAACGCCGTTACCTCCCAGTGCATTAGACGCAGCTGCAGAGTGGATTATTACCCGTCTTAATCAGATGGACAATAAAGTCTACAACGAGTACGATGTGGACTTTCCTGGGAAAACAAAAAAGAGTCACTGGTTCACGGATTCTGCAATTAAAGGACTCACACAGATCCGGAAAGCAGTCACCGAATTCAGGAGAGAGTCTCCGGTGAGTATATCCAGTCTGACGGATCAGGAGCGCTCTATCTGGAGCGACCTCTCGAAATCAGAGGAGTCTCTCAATCAAGAGATGGATCGGTGGCTGGTGCTTATGATCGCAAATACGGTATTTGAAGTCTCAAATGCAGATCCGGGCGTATCAAAGGCATACAAATCTCCGAAGATGAAACGAAAAATCCGAGAGGGAACTCATCCACCAAACGTGGTTGATAAGGCCTTCACGGACAATATAACAGAGTCAAAACAGAAATTACGAGACCTTTGGATGGCAATCTATGGTGAAGATGAAACTGCAGATACTGAAATAGCAGACAATCCACGTCATAAGGCCAAAGTTGACATTAGGCTAAATGACGCACGTTCGTTCGACTTTCCGGAGTATAAGAACTCAATTGAGCTTGCGATTACCTCTCCACCATATATCAATGCGATCAACTACTATCGGGGGACCAAGCTACGGTTATTCTGGATCCGAGATCTAATAGAGGACGATCTCGATCCATCTCAACTCCGACAGTCCATCGTCGGATCAAATACTTCGGGACTCGTAGATGCAGATGTGGACCTTCCACTAAGTATTAGAGATCTCTGGAAGGGTTCAAAGGAAGAGTTCGAGAACACCACCTTACCTCAGTTAGATCAAGATATAGAAGAGATACACCAAGGAGAATTAGCGGAGGCACGAAGCCGCGGTTACGTTGTTTGGAAGTTCTTCGCCAAAAGTATGATATCATCGTTATCGCGAGTCTATGAGCACCTGAAACCGGGGGGGTATTTTTTCTTCGTCGTTGGTGAAAATGTGATCGGAAATCGTCGTATTCGCAGCCACGAATTCATAGCCGATATCGCTGAAAATCTCGGGAAATTTGAAACTAGTGACGAGAATCTATCCAGTTCTGATAGATACCATCATATCGGAATGTGCTTCGATGAAATCTCAAACAGAGATCTATTTCGTGGACGAGCACATGGAAGTGGCTCAATTGAGCGAGAATGGATCGTGATCCTCCAAAAGCCTATAGATAGCTAAAATCTGTCTCAGTGCGATCCTTACTTTTTGAATAATTGGAGTCTCTGAGGTGCCACACTCACGAATAACCCCTCTATTTTGGGCGCGTGGTACCACGCGGGCGAAAAGGCGCGGGAACCATCCGATCCCCGTCGTGCGATTCTCAAAAAAGTACCAAATTTCTTATGGTGGATCGGAGGGAGAAACCACCGCTCTACCTCTCTGTATTGTGATAGAAACCGGCTATCCAAAGAGGTTCCCGACGCGCTCGAGGATCCCGGTGGACTCCTCTGAATCGCTATCTCCGACGTAGAGCCGTTCACCTTCTGAAATCTCGTTCTCGCGGACCCAATCCACGGGGAGAGTGACGTGGTAGCGGCCCGCGCTCTCGTCGTGCTGCACCTTCACGAGATCTCCGTTCCGATCCTCCCCCTTCTTCTCTGCTGCCATTACGTGAGAGGCTCTTGCATGATCTCGCATAAACTTGTCACCACTTACAAGATCATGTATGGACATACCTAATCTTCCAAGATTCCGGGGTTTGAGGCGTCTACTTATCGGATAGGTGAGCATCGGCCCGTTTCTCGGGCCGATCCCCTACCAGCCGCAAGGTGGTGGGCGGAAAGATCGACATGGTGAGGAAACCACCCGGCCGAGATCGGCCGACTGAAACAGGCGAATCGTTTCAAATCGGAAAGCGGGCTGTTTCTGGAGTGAGAAAATGAGTACCCGGACGCGGGGGGGTGCTATCGCGCTGGCGGCGCTGCTCGTGGTCTCGCTGGCGGCCCCGGCGGTGGCGGCGGTCACGATCAACACGAGCGCCGAGGAGTATCCCACGACCTACGCTCAGGAGGACGAGCTGACGAAGCTCACGCACGACATGGAGACAATGGACACTCTCGAGTACGAGAGTAACGACGGCAACGTGGTGGATCTCGAGGCGATCCACAACGGAACCGAGAGCGGGAACGACGTGGCGATCCGGGCGGATCGGATCGCGGAATCTGATTTTAACCAGTTCGCTCGGACGGACACCGAGGAAAACAACTCCGAGACGTGGACGAACGCCTCGGAGTGGAGCACCTCCGGAGTGTCTGTCACCGAGACGGACGGCTCAACTGGTGAGAGCGTGGAGTCGCTGACGTTCACCACCTCGAGCAACACCGGGACGGCTACGGCTACGTACTCCGTTTCCGAGACGACGGATCCGAACAAGCGCGTGCTCCAGCTGATCGGGAACGTGGAGCAGCTGGACTCCGGGGCGACGGTGGAGATCGTGCTCCAGGACGGAGACGGTGACGAGGTGACTCCGTCGATCAACTCCACGCAGGACGGGACGGCGAAAGACGTGATCGCAAACGGGACCGCCTACGGCGTGATCTACCAGCAACGAGTTGGAGATCTCGCTGTGGAAGGCTCCGGAGACGGATCGTTCGACGGGATCCAGAATGTGATCGTTCGCGTCTCCGACGCCGACGCGGAGCTCAAGATCACCGCGCTCAACGCGGAGCGAAAGTCCATGTGGGCGTTCGGTACCCACCGCTACGAGGACGCTGACGGAGACTGGACGAGCGAGACCGTGGAGGAGCGGCCGGCCGGTGGCTACATCAACATCACGTCGCCCGATTCGCTCGGTGAGACGTTCTCGGACTCCACGATCTCGCGGATGAAGATCTACAATCTTCGGTACCGGCTCCAAGATCAGCCGGACGACTACTCCGCGGAGATCGTGGACGCTGACCAGATCGGCGGCTACCCGTCGAAGCTCGTGCTCGAGGGCCGGATCAACGTCGAGACGGCCTACGAGCTGAGCCACGGCGAGATCGATATCATGACCGAGCAGAGTCTCGCTGGTGAGCGGTACCAGCGACTCCGATACGCGGAAGGCGTCGGTGACACGGCTACGTCCGAGATTTCGGATAGCTCGTGGGTAGACGCTTCGGGCGATCTCGGAGATCAGGGAACCACGATCACGCTAGACGCAACGGGTCAGAGCGGAACCACCTACGTCGTCCAGATCACTCCGACGCTGCTCGAGGAGGAAGTGGGCGCGCTCCAGAGCTCCGGCGGTGGATTCTGGGAAGGCGAGGGCGCAGGTAATCCGTTCATGTCGGCGTACAACTGGGCGGTCGGTGCTATCGTCGGCCTCCTGAGTACGCTCGGCCTGATGAAGCGAGGCGGGTAGATTATGGCCCGGCTCGACGACGCGCTGACCTACATCGATGAAGCCGAGAGTCAAGGGGGGTTCGGAGAGGTGTTCGTATCCGGGGCCGGGGGGCTCGTGCTGGCGTTCTTCTCGATCATCATCGGGATCGGGGAGGCGCTGGCGGCGTTCGTAACGGGCAACGTGGACGCTATCACGGAGTCCAGTATCGCGCTGACCTACGGGTTTCTCCGAGCGCCGGGACGCGCTCTCCAGGACGTATGGAACATCGCTGCGACCATGCTGGGGCTCGATCCGTGGAAAACGCTCGGCCCGTTCGTGATCATGGTATTCGCGGCGGTGGTGCTCGGGACGGTCGGGATGCTCTCGTGGTACCTAGACCGGAGGGACTCCGATTTCATCGGTACCGGCACCAACGTCCCGTTGATCGGCAACGACGCGGACGACAACGAGGAGGAGTAAGATGGATTCCGGGAGCTTCGATGCAGCGGAGTACGTCGGATCCGGCGACGACAACTGGATCCGATGGGGGAAGCTCCTCGGGACGCTGGCAGGAGCGGCGTGGCTGGCGGTCGTGGGAGGGATCACGGCGGTTCTCAACATCTACGTCTCGGTTCACGTTCGGCTCCTCTCGTGGCTGGAGAGGCTGATAGCGGATCTCCTGACGGGATTGTTCGGCGGAGCTGGTGAGACGGCTCGGCTGGCGTGGGGCTCGGCGTTCCGCGCTGCTCTCGAGGCGTCTCCGACGCTCGCGCCGATACTGCTCGGCTTCGAGGTGATCGTGGTCGTAGCGATCCTCTCGGTGCTCACGAATCGGGTGACTCCATAATGGCGGAAGGACCGTCGATTCCGAGCTGGATCTTAGATCTCCGTCCGCTGGTGCCGCTGGTGAACACGCTGGTAATGATCGCAACGAATCCAGAGAAGTGGATTCGGGAAAATCTCGCTGAGTTCGTGATCGTGGAGGTGTTCGGAGTCGCCAGCTGGCTGATCGGGATCGTGCTCGAGGGATTCGCGCTCGTCTCGAGCTCGCTCACCGATGCGGGGGATAGCTTCCTCGTGGCGCTCGGTCCGGTCGGTGCTTCGATCAGAGGACTCCCCGGACTGATCTATGATCCGGTCTACGAGATCGCACTCTCGGGCGGGCTCGCTGCGCCGATAGCGTCGGCGGTGGCGGTCGTGATCGCGGGATCGTTCGCGGTCGCGCTGATCTACGTGCTCGTCTACGCGCTGCTCTCGGTGATTCCCGGTGCGGACGGTGTTCGCGGAGGGATCGAAGCATGGCTAAGATAGGAAACAAGGGGCTCGCTGGCGGCGTCGGAGCGGTCGTGACCACCGCGGGAACCTGGATTGCGGGGACGCTCGGCGGCGTCGGGTCGTGGGCGTTCTCTACGGAACACATCTGGTTTCCGCTGGTGTCGGCGTACAACCGATACGTCGCTCCGGAGTTCGGAGTGTTCCCCAAACTCGGCCCGATTTTCCTGGCGCTATTCGTGCTCTACGGGGTCGGGCGGATAATCGACTTAGGAGATTCAGATGATGAAATCAATCGGTAAGCAGAGGTGTCGTGCGTGCCAGTAGAGTGGCTCAGAGGGGCCGCTACGTGGGCGTTCAACCATCCGGGGCTCGCGCTGACTGGAGTGCTCGGACTGGTAGCAACCGCGTGGGCGTACGACGCATACGAGGATGCAGAGGATCGCTCCGAGGCGGTCTCGGGGTTTGCAGCGAATGCGAAAAGCGGCTTCGGGAGCTGGTTAAACCTCGCTGGCGTGACGCTCGTCGGTCTCGTCGGCGGGCTCGCGTCGGCGGGGATGACTGGCGCGGAGGGGATCGGGATGCTGCTCCAGTTCGTCCCGGATCTTCCGGTGTTCACCGCCGGGCTCGTGACTATCGGGCTCGGTGCGGTGGGGATCTCCGGAGAGATCACGATCCTCTGGTGGCAATTCGCGCTGTTTAGTCTATTCGTGTTGCTCCTGGCGGTCGCGTGGAGGGTCCAGGAGTGAGGCGCTCCGTCGCACTCCTGGCGGTCGTGATCGTGACCGGGAGTCTCGTGCTCGGCGTGTGGGCTGGCCCGGCCGCTGGACAGTCCGGCGGGGGTGCGACGGATCTCACGCTCGAGCAGCTGCGCCCGAACGGTCAGCATCCGGCGAACGCACCACCGTCGGTCCGAGCAGCGGGCTCGTACTCGGAGTACGCGGTGAAGGATCTCCCGACCGGGCTGCTCGTCCAGGAGGGCGAGGAGTCTCCGAGCTGGCGGTACCTCCGAAAAGGGACGACGGTCAACCGAGATAAGCTCCAGCTGTGGAGTAAGCGCGGCTACTCGGCGGAGCAAAAAGAGGTGATCGTCCGGGTAGCCTACTGGACGACAAAGACGCGGACGGTGACGACGGACGACGGCTCCTCGCGGGAGGAAACTATCGCCCGAAACGTCTCTACGCACTCCACTCAGGCAACACTCGGGCCGGGATACGACTATCTCACGATCAACCTCCGGAGCCATTTTGATACGAAACGCAACGCGGTGATGTGCGTCCAGGAGCCGGAGGAGGCGAATTGTCTCGAAAACCCTGGAGAAACGCGCTGGAGGTTCCAACATCAAACCTCGGCCACCTCGAAAGCGGCACCAGTCAACTCCCTCGGCGGTCAGCTGGCGTGGGGGTACGGGTGGCTCGTGCTCCCGTTCTTCGGAGTTGCGTCGGTCACGCTCTACGGTGGTCGGATCTTCGTCAGGAGAGCGAAATCACCGCCGAATATCTCTCCGATTTGGTACGTCGTCGGGGCGATCATCGTGGTGCTGTTCCTGATCCTCGGATGGGATTGGGTGAGCAACACGCTGGCGACGGCTCCGTGGCTGATCTCGGCGGTAGCGGGCATCATCCTCGGGATAATGGCCGTGGAGTGGTTCTCCAGCGAGACGTACAACGCGCTTTTCCTCCGGTTCTCGCTGACCGATGGAGATCCCGATCCGGTGGGATCCCCTCCAGGAGACGGAGGTGCGCGTGCTGACGGCGGAGAGGCGGAGCTCGGCGTGGGTGAGCCGCGCCGACCGGACGACGCCCCGGGCGTGCTCTCGGCGGATGCGGTTCCAATTCCGTTCGCACGAGGAGAGGACGGGATCCGGACGGCCGTCCGAGACGGACTCCGGCGCTGGTGGGCGCGGGCTCGAGGAGCACGCGCCGACTTCAAGCCGGACGGGAATATGCAAACTCGAATCGAAGTGGACAAGGGGCCGTACGAAGAGCTGTATCTCCTCCATCCGGAGGATGAGGAGCCGCTCCAGTACCAGCCGGAACACCACGAGCTAACGCTCCCGGAGCTGATCGAACACGAGGAGGTAGAAGTGGACACGGAGGAGGGGGTGGAAACAACCACCCAGAGGCGGGTGCACCTCCGTCCATACCTGCTCGGGATCGGGTGGCTCGGTGCCTCGGCGGGGATCGGGAAGCTCCTCGCTCAGTCTCCGATCCTGGGGCTGCTCCTCGGTGCGGGCGCGCTGACGGCGGTGAAGATCGCCCGGCCGATCTCGGGGGAGCTCAGTGCGAACCTAGCACCCCTCCACTATCACCGGGCGCTGGCGACGATGCTCACCCACGCAGACGGACTCTCCGAGGCGAAGGCGTGGGATACGCTCTTCCGTGATCTCGCGGAGGAGCGCGCGGAGAACAAGGCCGACAAGGCCGAGCTCCGCGACGAGCAGAGCACGAGCCAGCTGGATCAGCTCTTTGACCGGTTCACCGGAGAGGGGCCGGTCGGTCGTGTGAGCAACGGCGAGAGCAAAGAGGAGGCTCCAGCCGATGACTGAGCGAGGTTCAGGTTCGACGTCGACCAGTCGGAAGGATACTTCCGGCTCTCGACGAGACGAGAGCGAGGCGTGGCCGGGGATGTGGTCGGCTGCTCGCCCTGGAGGCGAGATCCAGCCGGACGAGCCGCCGGTGGACGCTGCTCGGCTCCGTCGGCAGCTCGAGAAGGCGCTCCCCGACGCGGAGGAGGAGCCGCTGGTGCGGCCGGCAATGGCTCAGCTCGTCCAGGATCAGGGTGATCTCCTGATAGAGCTGCTCGAGGGTTTCGGTGATCGGCGGGCGCTCTTGGAGTGGGAGCAGCGGGTAGTGATCCACACGCTCGGTCAGCTGGAGGACGAGTGGTATGCGGAGATCGCGTGCAACGCGGCAGCGATCTCCCGACTCCTCGGCCGAGAGTGGGGACCGGCGGATGCTCCCGAGCCTTACACCGCACGCGAGACGCGGCGGGGGCTCGCTGCTAACTCGCTGCTCCCCGCGTTCCACGGTGCGCTCAAGGTATTTCGATGGGCGGCCGTGGAGCGAACGGATCACTTGGACGACGAGCACGAGGGGGAGGCTCCCGAGCCGATCACGCCGGAGCGGCAAGAGTATCCGGGGATGCGTCCGGAGCTGGGTCAGCTCGCCGAGCAGCAACGGCGGACACTCGAGTCGCTCCTGGACGGCTTCGACTCCGAGGACGAGCTCCTCGTGTGGAGTCAGCAACTCCAGGGGTCAACGTACGCGGAGATCTCGGCGCACGCGGCGGCGGAACCGTATTTCGAGCGGCCGCTCCGTCAATACCTCGTGCGAACGGAGGCGGACGAACGGGCGCGGTTCGTGCGGCGCTCGTGGGCGGCCGAGTTCCTATTACCCGCGTTCAATCGCGCGGCCGACGCGCTCGCGGATCGCGCGGCCGAAGTGACAGCGGAAGAGGTGCCGGAGCGATCCGGCGGGAGTTCTTCAATCTCATGAGTAAGACAACCGAAAGCGGCCGGTCGCTGCTCGAGGAAGCGCGTGATCCGGATCTCCTCCGGGAGCGGCTGGAGAGTCGTACAGCTGACAACCTGGAGCATACCGAGCAGGAGACCGGAGATCCTCGGAACCACACGCTCGGGGAGAATTTGGTTCGGAATCTCGGGATGCGCCGGTGGGGAAACGTTTTGAAAGATCTCGAAGCGGCCGATCATCCCGGTATCGAAGGGGCATCGGATCCGCTGATCGAACACCCGCGGGCGTTCCTGGATCACCTGATCAAACTAACTCCGCTGGATAAGATTCGGATCGAAAGCGGGGACCACGAGGGCGTCTCTCGGGAGCGCCGAGCGGTGTTCTCGTGGCTGGAGGAGCATCCGGAGATCGTCCAGGACATGAGGCTCGGCGGAACGGACTGGTTCGCGTACGGGCCGAAGGGATCCGGAAAGAGCACGATGGCGATCTCAATGGTCGCGCGGGATCTCGAGATTAATCCGACGGCTGTCGTGTGGAGAGGCTCCTCGGCGCGGTCGGAGTGGCTCCCACTCGCTCCGTGGGCAACGGTCGTGCTCCCGCAAGGGCTCAAGTACGAGGCGGTGCTGGATCCGCCAGCGGACGATATGGATTCGATCCCGATTGATCTCGAGCGGACGGTACGAAAGATAGTTCGCTACGAGGATCCGATCCAACTCAACCACGACGTGCTTGAGGAGGGTGGTTTCCATGTCGTCTACCCGGATCCGCGCTTCCGCGGGTGCTCGGAGCTGACCGAGCGGGCGGACGAGATCCCCGAGCTGGAGCACGTCTCGGCGTGGGAAGCCGCCGAGGATCCGGATCTGGAGCCGACCCCGATGGAGTTCTGGTGGTTCGCGTGGGCGATCTCGAAAATCGAGTACGGTCCACCGATGTTCGTGACGTGGACGTGCGACGAGGCGGGGAATCTCATGCCGGAGCACGCGAGCAACGAGTACCACGGCCACCACCGACGGATCTCGGCGCTCAGAAACAAGTACGTGGACGCTCGCCGAAACAACTTCTCGCTCAACGGGATCGGCCACGAGCTCGAGGATCTCCACCACCTGCTCCGGAAAAAGATCCGCTGGCGGATCACGCTCAACGGGATGGACAACCCGACCGGTCAGACCGTCGGGATGGGCGAGGCACCGATGCCGCGCAACTACACAGGTGACCTCCAGCTCGGAGAGGCGCTCTCGTGGAACAAACAACAGTTTTGTCAGTTCTCTTGGAGCGACACGCCGGAGTGGTTGAAGGTTCCTGGACAGCTCCAGATTCGTTTTCCGGAGGTTCAGGAGGTGAGATCGGCGTGATCTCGCTCGTCGGACGTTCTCCGTGGTGTTCGCTGGCGATTCGCGCGATTCGCACGGAGCGGGCGCTGAGAGCGACTACGCACGCGCGTATATCAAAGGAAATGAAGCCAACCCCAGGGGGTTCCGCTGGCGGTGCCGCTGGCGGAAATAAGGTGATCTCGGCGTGAGGGCGAGCTGGATCCGGGCGCTGATCCTCGTGGTCGTGCTCGTCGGCGGCGTGATCACGCCGGTCGCTCCCGTCGGTGAGGCTCGAGCAACTCCGTCCGGCTTCGTCACGATCCCGGACGCAAACGTCCACGAGGATCTACCGGTGGACCGGTCGCTTTCGATCTCGAAAGAGGATCTCGAGGGATCGGTGATGGTGAGCGACAACGCCAGTACCACCGAGATAGTGGTAACTACGTCGGAGCGAGCCGAGGGGTACCTGGACAACGGGACGAGTGTCGGAGGTGGATCGCTGGCGCTGGTGATCCAAGACGACACGAACCATGCGGGCCGAGAGGTGGCGATCCCAGCCGACGCGGTGAAGGGTTCGATTGGTCGGCTCCCCGAAGCGGTCCACGGGACGCACGAGGATGGTTCGGAGTGGACGAGCCAAGTGCGTGCGGAGTCGGGGCTGCTAATATTCGAGGTACCTCACTTCTCGAGTAACACCGTGACGTTCTCCGGTGGAGTGTCGATTAGCGGAACCTATACCGACGGATCCAGCGTCTCCTACTCGATAACGAGTCTTGATGCGGTTTCTGATTTCAACGTGACTCTATCGGGGGTGAAGAAGACAGAAACGGACATGCATACGGGATCAGTTACCGGAAGCGGGAGCTATAACTTCGACGTGTCGGGTAACGCGGCTCCCTCAAACGGGAATCTGGATGTTTCAGGTTCTCAAGAAACTAAATCCGGCTCATTCAGCGGAGATGGATACAACACCCCGACCGACAGCGTGTCGATGAGCACCGTCTCATATGTCTCCGCGGACATCGGTGGGCTCCCCGAAGGTACGGATGTTACGGTCAATTGGTACAAGGATTCAACGTCAAACTCCCCGTTCGCCTCTCAAACTGCCACCTCTGCCGGTGTGGATGGAGCCTCGGTGAGCGAATCGGTGTCTGTGTCCGGTGCGAGTTCGATTATCATCGAATTGGATGCCGCGGATTCGACTGTCAACGCAGATTATGACGTAACGTCGAAGGGACCGACAAACGTCCAGGCGTCGGTTGATGGTTCGACCTACGACTTTGGCGATCTTGGAGGCGGGAGCGCGTCTAAATCCATAGACCTGACGCGAGGGAGCAAAACGCTCGATATATCGCATGATGGGCCGGGATCCGTGAGTTATGATCTCTCCTATGTCGAAACGTCTCTGCCGGCAAACCCTTCGATAAATATCAACGGAAACACTACGGGCTACTCCGGTACGCTTGCTGACGGAGAGACTGCGAACCTCTCTGTTAACAAGTCGTGGATACAGTCCGAGACGAACGAAATCTCCGTCTCGATCAATTCGCTCTCGACGGATGCACCGTCTCCAGCTGTGTCTATGGATTACGGACACGAGACAACCGACAAGATCACCGTCAACTACACCGCTGAAGGGTGGACGGAGCGATACAACACCAGTCGGACGTTTTCGAGCACACAGGATAACCCGACGTTCTCGGTTCCGTTCCAAGGCACGATCACCGAGATCTCGCGCCTCGAGGAGCGGACGGACGGCGGATCGTGGGAGTCGGTGCCGAGCTCCAGGTTCTCTTTGGACGGATCGGAGCTGACTGTCCAGCTGGACGATGGGGACGGAGATGGTGACGTGGACGCCGGTACTAATATGTCGGTCCGAGTGGCGGGGCGGCACGTAAAGGCGGTCAACGGAGCGATCTCGGTCACGGATCCGATTCTCCCGGGAGAGGATGCTGACGTGGAGTTCCGGATCGATAGTAAGAGCAGCGGCTTCTACATCGATCTCTCAAATGTGCCGGATGCTGGAGTCCGGTACACCTACCAAGAGAGCTGGAGCTCCTCGGAGGATCACATGATCGTGACCGCCGAGGGGGACAAGCGGTTGAAGCTCCCAAATGCTCCCTCCGGTGGCTCGGCACGGGTGACGTTCGTCCCGGTGACGGTCACGCCGGAGTCGGGAGACGCGAGAGTGTCGGTGGCTGATCCGGACGAGCCCACGATCACTATGGGGCCGGGCTCCTCGAGCGGGGACGACGTAACGATCAGATACCTCGAGGCGTCTACGGGGACGACGTACAATCTCTATTCCACCTCCAGAGACCGAATCGTAGCGAAAGAGGAAGCCGACGCGGGGACGGTCTCGTTCGTGGAGGACGACTCCGCGGAGTCGCTCATGATCAACACGACAAACTCCGGTGGCGGTGGTGGCGGGCTCGGCTTCGATACTCGGGCTCCGGCGGACTACGGGAGCGAGCGGCCCGTGCTCGTCATGGGCGCGCTGGCGGCGCTCGTTATCGGGCTCGTGTGGGCAACCGGGCGCACGGGACTCAGCGGGCGCTCCAGGTGGGCGCTCGTGGGCGGGGTCTCGCTCGGGCTCGGGCTGATCTCCCTGGAGTCTCTGTATCCCGGTGCGATCTCACAACGGATCGGTGAGGGGATCGCCACGATCTTCTCACAAGTCGGTACCGTCGTCCCGATAGCAGGGATCGGAGCGGTAGTTATCGTGGGGTACACCGTGGTCTCGTGGTGGCAGAGTCGGAAGAACGAGGCGAGTACGCCCAATACTAAGGTGACGTTCTCGCTCGGTGATCGAAACAAATGACGGTGGAGCTCGTCCCTATCATCCGGATGCTCCTCGAGCGCCTCGGCGTGGAGGGTGTCTCCGCGGTGACGGTACTCGTGCTGCTCGGCGTGTGGATCTACTCCCGTCGGGCCGCTCGGATCGGATCGGCGGCCGTGGGGACGGCGGGACGAGCTGGCGGCACCGCTCGGGCGGTCGCTCTCGTGTTGCTCGTGCTCCTCTTGGCTGGCCTGATCTCGGTGGACTTAGAGCGCGGCCGCCAGCTCGTCAAGGGCGGTCTCCGAGCGATCCCGGCGGAGGGTTTCCCGTGGTTCTGAGCGTGCCGAGCATCACCCGGATGCGGGTGGTGTTCCTGGCGGGGATTCTCGTGCTGGCGCTCCTGGAGTGGATCAGCCGGATCTCGGTCTATTCGGTGTTCCCTTCGGGGGAGGTGGCGATAATCGCGGCGTACGTGTGGATCGGGATCGTGCTGCTCCCTGGAGATTTCCCCCGACTCCAGCCGTACGCGGTGGAGTTGATCGGTCTCGCGTTCGCGGCGCTCATGGCGCTGGTGTTCTACGTCTCTCATTTCGAGGTGGGGCCGCACTACCTGATCACGGCGCACCCGGTCGGGACGGCGCTCGGTGCCGTGTGGACGGTGACGGCGCTCCCGGCTGTCGTTTTGACGCTGTTTACGCTGCTTCAGGAGGGAGGGGAGTGGCTGGCGGAGTGGAGGCGGCTTCGGAAGACGACTCCGGAGGAGCGGATCCTGGATGAGTAAAGTGGACGGCGCTCGGGACGCGGCGGGGTGGGTGATCACCGCGCTGTTCCTGGCGTGGTTTCTCCTCCACTTCCTCTTTCGGAGCTGCTCGAGGGCGGGCTGTTTCGACTCTCCGATAGCGTGGGTTGTGACGGATCACGGCGGACGGATAGGGCGCGGTCTCGTGGAGATCGCTACGGTCGGGGAGTGGGTGATCACCGCGGTCGCGTTGATCGGGCTGGCGGCCGGAGCGATCTCCCGGCGCACCTGAGTAACCTCCGTTTCGCGTGGATCAACTGGAGTGTGCTGTGCGGAGCGGGGCGGTGTATTTTGTTTCACCTGCGCCCTTAGGCGCATGCGTAAGGGGATATTCCCACCCGGCGGGAGCGCGGCCCGATCTTAACCAACTTCTATCGGTCGGGGCGCTCGGATGTTGGTTAAGACCGGCGGCCACGATCACGCCGAACACCGACGAAAGCGGAAACGATTACCGGAGAAAAGAGCGGCGGATAGTGAAGCCTCTCACCAGTCGGGCGATCAGCCGGGAGCTGATCGAACCGGAGAGCCGTCGGGCTCCAGGAGAGCGGAGACGGAGACGGTGTGTGTCTGATCCGCTCCGTTCGTCCACCGCACCTGAGCATCCCACCAGTCTCCTCGAGGACCGCCGGAGTTACACCACGCCTCGTACGCCTCGGCAACGATCTCGTCAACGAGCGGCCGGTCAGTCGCACGAAGCCGATCCATCATGGTAGAGATCTTGATCAGCATCCGCTCGGACTGATCACCGTGCTCCACCGCCTCGGCTCCCCACCGAGCAAGCCACTTCTGCCACGCGCTTCCCTTCTGCTCCAGCTGGCGTGGATCGAGATCGAGGAGCTCACAGAGACGGCGCACGCCGGACTCCAGGGCGGTCTCGGTCTCCCGAAGGACTCCGGAGAGATCCTCTCGGATTTTCTCCGATATGAACGAGAGCGTGCCGGAGTCGTTCCGGAGGAGATCTCCGAGGCGGTCCAGGGCGCGGTAGATCGTGGAGAGGCTCCGGTCGGTCTCCTCGGCAGCCTCGTGGACGCTCACCTCTCCGCCGTCCGCTACCACCTGGAGTAGCTGCTCGTCCGAGGGCGTGAGATCACCGAGCGTTTTCAGGAGGAGAGACTCCTGATCCGCTTCAACCTGAGGGAGCGGATCTTTCACGAGCTGGACCGGCTCCTCGGCTTCCCGGAGCTCGAAAGCATCGTCCGGGACGTACGTGGTGGGATCGGGCTTCGTGGTGAGACCGGACCACGAAACGATGTTCATGAGTGTCTCCCGGAGCTCCCGGAGCAGCTCCTCAAGGCGGCTCCAGGGAACGGAGTTCTTCCCGTTGCCGAGGTGCTCTTTCGAGAAATCGAATAGAACACCGAGCTTCGGGTGATAGGTGGGTTTCTCGGGATCGGTGACGACCTTCGGCGGGTGATACATCTTAATCTGCTTTCCGAGGCGGTGACGATTTAGCAGCTCGTCAGCTTGATCACGGTGGAGGAGGAGCCGGTGCCGGAATCCGAGCACGTCCCGGTTCGGCCCGGCGTTGCTGAAGAAATACGCTCCCTCGGCACCGAGCTTCGTGGAGAGGAGCGTGCTCATACGGAGGAGTGGTCCATCCTCTTGGATCAGCGACTCCGCCAGTTCTCTCCGGATCCGGAGGTAGAGCTCGAGGGTCTGGACGTTGCTCATGGAGTTGAGATCTCGGAAGTATCGACGAGAGACTTTCTCCCCTACGCCAGCCGCAAGCGCGTGGACGGCTTTACGGAATAGATCGGGATACCGTCGCACGTCCACGTTCGATCCGGACGCGCGGACGGCGATCCCTTCGTCCGGCTGATTCTCATTGTTAAACGGCGTCTCTATGAGATCACCGGATGAGGCGGCTCTCATACCGGCGAACCGCGGCCGAACGTGGAAGTTGATGCTCTTGCGGCCGGGGCCTTCGATAGCGATCCGTGGCTCGTAGAGCGTCTCACCACCCACCTGATCGAACGGCTCGGAGCTGATCCCGCCCTTCTGGTAGTAAAATTCGATCCGGTAGCTCTCCCCGTCGGCTTCCATCGGTATCTCCTCTCCGTGACCATCATACTGGTTGATCAGGAGACCGATCAGGAGCCAATACGGATCCAGACCGTTTCGAGCGTAGATCTGCTCCGCCTCTACCTCGTGGGTTTGCGGGAGCAGCTGACCGGAGATTGCGTCGGAGTCGCTCACTCCGATCCCCTCCTGGAGAGAATTGCCTCTGCCATGTCAGAGAGAACCGACTCCGGGAGCCGATCCGATATCTTAGCGGGATCGTGCTCGTCCAGGACCGCCTCGGCGTCGGATACCGAGCCGACGCTTTCGAGCTGGATCCAGGTGATCTCCGGATCGGGATCGTCCGAAACGGAGAGCGTGACGGGAACGATCCGACCGGACTCGAGAGCAACGGTAATCTGGATCGCTACGGTGGCTCCCACGATCTCGGCCGCTTCCTCGCTCCGGAGAGTGAGATCAGCGGTCCGAGCAAACACCTTTCGGACGCTCTCGTGGTGCTCTATAGCGTCCAGCTCGTGTGGAACGAGCGGCCGAGTGGGTAGAGTATCCGAAAGGCTCACTCCTGCTCACCTCCGTCGGTGGCTTTCGCCCGGTAACGGTTCGGATCGGCCCGGTTGATCTTCCGATCTCCGTCGGGGCGATCCGTCCACACCGTCTCGGAGCTAGTCGACGGCGTGGCTTCCCGCCGAGCCTCCACGTCGGTCTCCTCGAGGAGCTCCTGGAGCGTCCCGTGACGGTTGAGGTAGGCAACGCGCTCCCGGATCATGTCCAGGACGGCATCCCGCGGACCGCGCTCGAGCTCTCGCTCCACCTCGGCCCACGCTGTAGCTACCTCGAGGCTGGCGATTCCGTCGATCCGGCGCTGGAGTCTCCACTTCTCGCTCTTGTCTCCGGGCGTGCTCTCGAGGAGATCACGATCCAGCCACCGAGCGGGATCCTCTCCGATCTCCTCGGCGATCTCCGGGAACCGCTCCCGGTCGGGCGTGCGTCCGCCCATCATGACCGACCACGCTCCGTCAGATCCGTCCGAGAGCGATTCGGGATCCCTTCGGGGGAGTAGAGCTTATCGCTCGGCTTCCGCGTAGAGCAGCGGGAGCAGAGAGCGAGAGCCACCTCTCCCGACGGCGGGACGTAGACGCGGACGGAGCCGGCGCGGAGCCGGGTACCGCACGAGGCGCACGCGGTCATGGCTCCCTCCGAACGAGCACCCGATCAGCAACGCGGGCGATCACCTCGGCGTGACAGAGATCCGCCTCGGGTGGACGCTCCTCGAGGCGCTGGCACCAACAGCCGAGGGTCTTTCCGGCCACCTTCTCGGCCACGGCCCGACGCCACTCCGGACGCCTCTCGAGGACGGTTAGGAACGCACGAGCGAAGCGAGCGACAGACTCCTCCCGTCCGAACGCCTCGGCGGGGAACGGGTTTCCGAGCCACCCGTGCGCTCCGGGCTCCTCGGCGTTCAAGAGGTGGCGCTTCCCGTCGCTCCCGGCGTTCGCTCGGCCGACGTAGATCTCGGTCTCGCTCCCGTCGGCTTTCGCGTGGCCCACGAGGTGAGTGTAGGGACGACGGGCGAACGCGGAGTAGTTCTCCGCTCGGTCGGAGCTCACCGTGATCCCTCCGTGACGGGCCGGCGGACGAGCTGGTGGCTCTCTCGAGGGCCGCACTTAGGACAGATAGCGCCTCCGTCGGGGACCGGTCCAGGGCCGTCGTTCGGGACGACGGGCGTCATGCACCCGATACAAACCGTCTCCATACGGCTCATGAACGACCACGCTCCTGAGCGGCCTCGGCCGCGCGCTCCTCGTGACAGTCCGCCTCGAGAGCGGTAGCGAGAGACGCGCCTCGGCGGAGCACGATCACGTCGGCGGTCGGGAGGTACCGAGCTTCATCGGCACCAAACTCTCTAGGAGGGACGCGCTCCCCGGAGCTCCAAAGAACGGCGGGCTCCAGGTGGGGAGCGTCGGAGCGATCCAGCCACCGCTTTCGGACGTGACCGGAGACGATGGGCTCGGCGCTCACAGCTGATCACGCTCCTCGAGGACGTGGAGGTGCTGGAGTGCCGAGCGCGCGTGGTACCGCGCGGGCAGGGAGCCGCTCTTTTCGAGGATCGCAGAGAGGTGGCGCTCTATCCCGTCGGCAGGTGTGAGATCACGGAGCTGGCCGCCGTCGGTAGCGAGACAGTGATCGGCGGACTCCTCTGGAGTCGAAACCGAGGGCTTGTGGTAGACGCTCGCGCGGTTGCTCGTGGAACGGAGAACGAGCGTACCGAGTTCCGGTGGCTCGTTCCAACAGTCCGAGCAGGGACGATAGAACGCGGCCAACCCCTCGGTGAGTGGCTCCGGATCTCGCCATTCCGTCCGGTCGGAGCGAAGTAAACTATCACAGATAGGTCGGGTGGCCGATCCGCACGGCGAAGTCACACCAACCACCTCCGACTGATCGGGTGAAAAGTAGCGGCAATAACAGCCGCTTTACTTATAAACGGTATGGGACCGCCCGGATTCGAACCGGGGTCACGGGCACCCAAGGCCCGAAGTATACCAGGCTAACCCACGGTCCCGCAGTTAGAGGTCCTCCACGCGGGCGCTAAAGGATTTCGTTCGGTCGGCGAGGCTCAGTCGGCGCTGATCGCACACCCGTCGGTGTACTCGATGTCGTCGATGGAGTCGATGGGGTCGTCGCCACAGACGGGGCAGTCGGGGTCTTTCGAGTACGGCACCGTCTCGAAGCTCATGTCCATCGCGTCGTAGAACAGCAACCGGCCGATCAGTGGCTCGCCGGCGTCGAGCAGTATCTTCACGGCCTCAGTCGCCTGGATACAGCCGACGGTGCCGGGGAGGACGCCGAGGACGCCCGTCGTCGCGCAGTCGGGGACGGTACCGGGTTCGGGCGCCTCGCGGAACAGACACCGGTAACAGGGACCATCGGGGTGGAGCGTCGTCACCTGACCCTCGAACTTGTAGATGGCGCCGTGGGAGACGGGGATTCCGGCGAGGCGGCAGGTGTCGTTGACGAGATAGCGCGTCGGGAAGTTGTCGGAGGCGTCGACGACGAGGTCGTAGTCGGTGAGGACGTTGGCGTTCTCCCGGTCGAGGCGCGTCTCGTAGGTCTCAACGTCGACGTCGGGGTTGAGCGACGACACGAAGTCCCGCGCGCTGTCGACTTTCGGTCGCCCCACGTCGGCGTCGCCGTGAATGACCTGTCGTTGCAGATTCGAGCGCTCGACCACGTCGTCGTCGACGATGCCGATTCGACCGACGCCCGCGGCCGCGAGGTACTGGATGATCGGCGCACCCAGTCCGCCGGCGCCGACGACGACTGCGCTCGACTCCAGCAGCCGCTTCTGTCCCTCCGGTCCCACCTCGTCCATGATGATGTGTCGGGAGTAGCGATCCAGTTGCGTGGCGTCCAGCGAGAGCCCACTCATGGACCACCCTCGGAGGTCGAGGTGGATAAATCCGTGCCGTCCGTGCGTCGCGTCCTCCGGACTCGATGAATCGTATACCGCGATAGGAAACGCGGGATCGGGCGGGGAGTGCGAGTCCCGTCGACCGAGCCGTCACCCTCTTGCGCCCGGAGAGAGAGAGGCACCCGCATGGCCCTCCGCGACCGCCTCCGCCCCTGGCACGCCCTGATGCTGGCCGTCTTCGTCGTCGGCACGGCGATCTCGCTGCTCCGCGCCGGCACCGTCACCGGCGACACGGTGCTCCGAGCCGTCCTCTCGGCGCTGTTCGGTCTCGTGATCTTCCAGTTCACCGTCGGCAGCGTCTGGGGGTACGCGGTCGAGTACGCCAACGCCGGCGGCCAGTGGACCGACCTTCCATTCCTGGTCCCCTTCGTCGTCGCCGGAATCGCGGGCGTCGCCGTCGGCGTCCGCTCCGGGAGCGTCGGTCTCGGAGCGTGGGTCGCGTTCTGGGCGTTCGTGATCGTCGCCGCCGTCGTCGCGCTCGGCGCGTGGTTCGCCGCCGGCTACCGCGAGGCCGGCGCGTAGGCCGATCAGTCCGCCAGTTCCGCGATGTCGAGGGCGTCGAGTCGGGCGGGCGTGGGCACGCCGTCGTCGTCCCATCCGCGGAACGCGTAGTACTCGTCCAGCATCGCGTCGAGTTCCGCGGGCGGGCAGTACATCCCCTCACTGGGTCCGTCGGGGATTGGTTCGTGCATCACCCGGTGAGAGAGCGTGTCCGTCTCGCGGCGCGCGACGCCGCGTTCGACGTTGATCAGGCGTTCGAGGTTGTAGATCCGCTCGCCGATGCGTTCGACTTCGTCGGTCGAGAAGTCCCATCCGGTCGCCGCGTTGATGGCGTCGCGGTAGCGGTCGGTGACGCGCTTGTCGTATCCCGCTTCGCTCACGAACCGACACTGGGTGAGCGAGTCGCCGAGCGCGGTGAAATGTTGGGTGCGAGCGGCGAACTCGGGGGTCCCCTCCGTGGTCTCGGCGTGTTCGCCGTCGTACTGGAGCGTCGGCCGGGTGTCGTGGTGGGAGCCGCCGCGGGTGGCGGTGGCGTAGCCGATACTCATGCCTTTCAGCCCGCGCGGGGAGTGCGCCGCGAACTCCAGCCCCTTGACGCCGTGGAGGTAGCGTTCGGCCTCGTCGTCCAGCTCGGCCGCGAGGCGGAACGACCCCTCCGCGAGGCGGTCGCCGAACCCCTCTCGGTGCGCCGTCCGTCGGGCGAGTTCGACCAGACCGTCGGCGTCGCCGAAGGCGAGGTGTGGGGAGTCGTCGGCGGTCAGGAGTCCCTCGTCGTAACACTCGCGGGCGAAGGCGACGGAGACACCCCACGAGATGGTGTCCATCCCGAGGCGGTCACAGAGGTCGTTGGCTTTCACGACCCGCTCGACGTCGAAGACGTCGGTCATCGTCGCGGTGCCGAACAGGCTCTCGAACTCGGGGATCTTCCCGTCGGTGACCCCCTCGCTCTCGACGGTGACGTGTTTGCCACAGGCGACGGCGCAGTTCGCACACGTCGTGTCTTCGGTGACGTACTCCTCGCGGAGACGCTCGCCGCTGATCGCCTCGGCCTCCTCGCGGGGTGCCTGCTCGATTCGGTTGTTCCGCCGTCCGAGTTTCCCCATCTCGTTGATCGGGTTGACGAGACCGCTCGTGCCGTAGTTCTGGAGCATCTCCGTCTCGGCCATCAGCGGGCCCATCCGGTCGCCCACGAGGTCGCGCAGATCGCCGTCTGCGGCGGGCTCGGGACGGAAGTTACCCTCCTCGACGGCGACCGCCTTGACGTTTTTCGACCCGAGGACGGCGCCTGCACCGCCGCGGCCGGCGACCCCCTCGCGCATCTCGGAGTCGTGGAGCAGGCAGGCAAAGCGCACGAGGTTCTCCCCCGCGGGACCGGCGGCGACGACGTGCACGTCGGCGGCGGCGTCTTCGGCGGCGAGGGACTCGACCTCCGCGCAGGTCTCGTAGGTGTCCAGCCCCGAGAGATCGGGCGCCGGGACGACCCGTGCACCGTCTTCGTCGACGTGGACGTACGAGAGATCGGGAGCGGTTCCGTGGAGGACGACCGTCTCGAACCCCGTCGTCTTCTGGGCGCGGGGGAAGGTGCCGCCGAAGGTGCTGTCGAAGAAACCGTTCGTCTGCGGACTGACGAAGCCCACGACGCCCCGACTCGTCGACTGGAAGGGCGTGCCGTTCATCGGGCCGACGGCGAAGGCGACGACGTTCTCCGGATCGAACGGATCGGCGTCGGTGGGGACGTGCTCGTGCACTGCCTTCGCCACGAAGCCGTTGCCGCCGAGGAACCGCCGGGCGTCCGCGGGGTCGATCCGCTCGATCTCGCTCTCGCCCTCGTCGAGGTGGACGTGGAGGATGCGCCCGCCGTAGACGGGTGGGAGATCGGATTCGGACACACTACACCCCCGTCGGCGGGTCGAACCGCCGGGCGGCCGCAGTAGTCGTGTGTGACATGGGGAGACGTCGTCGCTCCGTGCACTAATCGTTTGTCGGTGGGGTACCCGCCGGCCTTTTCACGACGCGATACCGTCACTCACGCATGGACTTCGATTTCGTCCGGTCGGTCGGAATACTGGTGGCCGTGACTGCCCTCGGGACCGTCGGCCTCGCCGGCAGTGGCGTGATGGCGCCCCGAACCGTCTTCATGATGGTCCTCCCGTCGATGATCCTCTTTGCCGTCGTGGCGTTCGTACTCGGGATGAAACACGGCGAATACCGCGCCGGTCACGGTCGGTGAGGCGGCGCCACGACGGCCGTCTGCGGGGCATCGTGACGAATCCCAGTCCCCGGAATCGACCCCTCTGACCCGGATCGGAGGGGCATGGGACCGCGAAGTACCAGGATGGGAATCGAATCGATAGATATCGCACTCCGGGATCTCGCGGACGAGCACTACGGAGCGCCGATCCTCGAACCGCTCGGCACCTACCGGCCGACGACGTCTGACGCCCGCGCTCGTCGTCCGACCACGGAGTTGGCGTAACGATTCGACGATTGAACGACGATTCGACAGTTGGACGCGAACGCGTTTTTGTCCGCGGTAGTTCGATCCGAGTGTAGCGATGTCCGAGATCAGCACCGACCCGAGCGGATCGAACGACTGAGAAGCTTCACACCCCCATTATGCGCCTTCCCATCCCGAAAAACCGTCTCGTCGCGTTCACACTCGTTGGGGCACTCCTGACCACCGTCGTCGCTGGCGCCCTTGCGTTCCCCGGTCTCGGTCTCGTGGCCGACCGAGACAGTAGTGCTCCATCCGTGGACGTGTCCACGTCCGAACAGATCGCCGACGACGCACCCACGCCGAACCGGGACTTCACACCGGCTGTCCGGACCCAATCCAGTCACGGAGAGGACGAAGAACACGACGACGAAGCGGACGAAGAACACGACGACGAAGCGGACGAAGAACACGACGACGAAGCGGACGAAGAACACGACGACGAAGCGGACGAAGAACACGACGGCGAAGCGGACGAAGAACACGACGACGGAGAACACGAAGCGTGAGGTGTCGAGAGTGACGATCCTCGAGAAGATAGCCACACGCGTCGGTGACTCCCGCCGGGAGTTCGGTCGTTGTGATACGACCTTCCACGTCCGAGCAGCGGGGTTCCGTGCGGAGCGGGCCACGCGTCGCGCCCGAGAGACGGTAGTCGAACTCGAACGCCAACTGGATGCGTTCGACGACGGGAGCGCCGTGAGCCGGCTCAACCGCGACGGCGTCGTCCGGAACGAACACGTCGCGCGGATCGTCCGGCGCGGACTGGAGTACTACCATCGGACCGACCGCGTGTTCGACATCCACCAGGGTCGGGTCGAACATGACTTGAAAGCGTACCTCCGTGGCGACGATGCCTCCCTCCCGGAGACGTTCGACACCGGAACGGTCACCGTAGACGGCACCTGGATCGACGCCGACGTGCCGCTCGACCTCAACGGACTCGCCAAAGGTTACATCGTCGACCGGGCGGCGGCCGCGCTCGACGGATGCGGTCGGCGCGGCTTCGTCAGTGGCGGTGGTGACATGTCCCCCCCGACTGGTCCAGTCGCCATCGAGAGTCCGTACGGCGATGCGCGACCGCTGCGAACGCTCGACACGGAGTGGTGCGTCGCCACGTCCGGCGGGTATCGAAGGGAGCGCAGTGGCACGGATCACGTCTACGATCCGGCTGCGGGACGTCTCGGCGCCCGTCACGAGTCGGTCACCGTCCTCGCCGCACGCGACTGTATGGAAGCCGACGCACTGGCGACGACGCTCGCGGCACTCCCGCTCGAAGCGGCGTTGACGCTGGCGGAAGAGTGGCCCGAAGTGGAGGCGTTCGTCGTCCACGACGGCGTCTTCCACGCAACCGAGGGATTCGACAGCCATGTCTTCGGCACGTAAACAGCGTATCACGGTCGTCGCGATCATCGTCCTCGTCGCGGCGGTACCGATCCTCTGGCAGGTCGGCGACGTCCGCGCAGCACAGACGACCGAAGAGAAACGGGACGACCTACTCGACCGGACCGTCTCGGCACGGCAGGCGCCGAACGACTACGATGGGGACGACATCCCGGATTCGACCGACAGGTGTCCGACGCGCCCGGAGACGAAAAACGGCTTCCAGGACGGTGACGGCTGTCCGGACGTCGTCGAGACGACGGGGGCCTCCTGATGGGGGAACTCGTCTGGCTCTTGGATCGCGGTGCGGCGCTCGTCGCGTATCCCGCGCTGTATCTGGCGGTCCTCACGGGAATCTTCTACGACACCGAGGCGTTCGGGGCGCTCCACGACGCCGCCCGGCGCGTGCACATCGAACTCTCGGTCTTCGCGACGCTCGTGACGCTGCTCCACGCCGGCCTGGGCGTACTCGACGCGTGGTTCGTCGTCTCCAGTCGAGCGCCAGCCCCGCCGTACTCGACGTCGTATTTCCTCGGCGGCGTCGCCGTCGGCGGCGGTGCCCTCCTGTTGCTCGTCGTCGCCGTGCTGGGATTCAGCGACGCGAAACGGTTCGATCAGCCGTGGGGACCGCGGGTCGTCCACTCGTTTGCGTACGGTGGGTTTGCGTTCGGGACGATCCACGCCGCGGCAGTCGGCACCGACGTCGCGGGACTCGTCCGCCCGGTGCTGGGACCGACGACGATGTTTCTCGTGTACATCCTCCTGTTGCGCGTGCTCGTGTTGCGCGGTCTCGTGCCGCGTAGCACCGCGAGTCAGTACTGATCCCAGAGCCCGAGGAGTCGATCAACCACGCGGTCGGTGAACGATTGCCGGTGGACCGTGTAGAGATACCTGACGCGGTCCGGATCACTGACGTCGTAGACGACGCGCCGACCCTCGCGTTCTTTCGTGACGAGATCGGTCTCGGTGAGGTTGGAGAGATGCCACGAGACGGTCGACTGGGCCTTGTCGATGCGGTCGCTCAACGCCGTCGTCGAGAGCGGGCCGTCCGTGAGAAGGTGGGCGAGAATGCGACGACTGTACTCCCGCCGCAAGGCGTTCATCACGACCCGATCCTCCGTGTCGAACTCGGCGGCGGGATAGTAGCGCGTGTACTTGCCGTCGTCGGAGACGTCTATCAGCCCCTCGTCGGCGAGCCAGCGGAGTTGATACTGTACCGTCCCCTGGGCGTAGTCGAGTGCCTCGAATAGCGCCCGAAAGTTCACGCCGGGGTTGTCAGCGACGTGCTGGTAGATCGCCCGTCTGGAGGCCAACTCGAGCTCTGACTCGGACATTTCTCACTCCCGTGTCAACGCGAAGAAAAACGTCAGGAGACCACCGAGGATGAGAACGGCACTCCCGTGTTCGAGCAACTCGAGGGGCGCGTGCGGGAAATACGGGAGCAGAACGTACTCGAGAAAGACGACGAGACCGTAGACGGCGAACATCCCGTATCCGACGCTGACGGCGGCCATCCGACGGTCGCGCTCTCGCCGCCACGCCAGAACGCTGAGTGCGCTGAGCGTCGCGGCGACGGCGAAAATACCGAGACTGAGGTACTGTTCCAGAAGTTGAGCGAGTGTCATAGCTGTGTGATCGAGCCGACCGACCGTTCGGTTGCTCCAAACTGCGGGCGGGACGAGGAAAACGATTCGCGTCCAGCCATCGAATCCACTGCGTGGAACGGGACCATTGCGTATCGCGGCATGGAGTTTATCGGCGGGAGGACGACGCCACAGCTGCGACGGTCGGTGAACCGAAAAAGGCGGAGAGCGCGTTACTTGCCGCGGCGCCGGTCGCCGCCGATGCTGGGTCGGGTGTGTTCCGTCCCCTTGCCGCGCTTTTGCTGGCCGCGGCCCTTCTGTCCGGCGCTGGTTTTGCCCCGGAACGTCCGCCCGCGGTGACTGTCATCACAGATCCAGTTCAGGTCGTCGTCGCTCTGGATGGCGGGATGTTCGGGATCGACGAGGATCACCTCGTGCCACTTCTGCGAGCCGTCCTCGCCCACCCAGTAGGAGTTGAGCACGCGGAGGTTGGGGTACTTACGCGAGGTACGCTCCTCGGCGATGCGCTGGATGCTCTTGCGGCGGCCGATGCGGTTGACGCCCTGGCGCTTCGAGCGTCGGCCGGCCTTGAAGCGGCGCTTGCGGGCGCCGCCCTTGCGGACCGAGGTCCGCACGACGACGATGCCCTGTTTGGCCTTGTAACCGAGGTTGCGCGCCTTGTCGAGGCGGGTCGGCCGCTCGATGCGCTCGATGGCGCCCTGTTCGCGCCAGTCCTGTTTTCGTTGCCACTGCAGTTCGGCGAGTGCCCCGTCGTCGGGGTTCTGCCACGCGTCCCTGATGTGGGAGTAGAAGCTTCGTGCCATGGTTTGACCCACGGGCGCTTGCGATTCAGCACCGCCGGAAGTCCGGCGGGCCACATGTCGTCCCGACGAGTCGGGTGCCCGCTGGGGCCCGTCGACCAGCGAGTTGTCGGGTCTACCGGTCGATCCCGCTTAAGAACTTCGACTCGTCGCGAACTCCCGAACCGTCTCGAAGTCGCCGGCAGCGATGGTCTCGGCCACCGCCGCCGTGTCCACCTCCGGGACGATGGCGGGGTACTTCCGGCGGAAGAAGCCGACGAGGTTGGACACGTCGCGTTCGAGCAGTTCGGCGGCGTTCGCGTGGTCCGTCGGTACCGACTGGGGCCAGTCGAAGATCGTGATCCCCGACTCCGCGACGGCGACGTTGTGTTCGCTGAGGTCGGCGTGGACCAGTCCCGCCTCGTAGGCGCTCGATACCTCGTCGAGCGCGAGATCGAGGACGGCGACGACCTGCGCGTCGTCGAGTTTCGCCCGCGCGAGTTCGACCCCTTCGAACTTCGTCATCAGGATGGCGTGGCGGTTGTGGTCGACGGGTCGGGGAACGGATACGTCGGGGTAGAGCGTTTCGAGCGCACCGTGCTCCCGCTCGGCCGCCTTGCGCGCCGTGTAGAGCCACGAGACGTGGTGGTGGTCGGCGGTGTACTCGCGTTCCTTGTTCACCTCGCGGAAGTTGGTGTAGCCCTCGCGGTGGAACTTCAGGGCCAGCGGACGGTAGGACTGGGCCTCGTACACGTCGCTTTCCTTGCCGACCCCGAGTGGCGCGCCGACGCCCTCGATGGAGTCGCGCTCCGCGAACGTGTGCAGGGCGAGCACGTCGTACCCCTCGAAGGTGAGCTGGTAGCCCTCGTACTGGATCGTCCGGCGCTCGATCAGATCGCGTTTCATGCAGCGATCTAGTCGGAAATCCACCTCCTCGGCGGTCAGATTCGCGTACTCCGGCAGTTTCTCCCGGTTGACCCACTCGCTGAAGCGCATCCCCTGCTCGACCCCGGAGAGCAGATAGAAGTCCTCGGGTTCGAGGTCGGCCACCACGCTGGCGACGTTTTTGACCATACCTCGTCTCGGCGGGCGAGGGACAAAAGCCCCCCGCGTCGAACTATAAATCGTATGTCGCGATAACAAATCCGAGCCGGCACGCGCGGCCGCCGGCGCGAGGCGTCAGGCCTCCGGCGTCTCGGGGATCGGTTCGACGTGGAACACGTAATCGTCGTAGGCGCCGTCCAGATTCGTGGGACTCTCCTCGTCGGTGTGGGCGCGACAGAGGGACACCTCCACGGTGACGGCTCCGTGGCCGGTTTCCTCCTGGTACCGTTCGGTTACGACGAACTGTGCGGGCTCGTTGCACCCGCGGCGATGACACGTGGCCGGCCGTTCGTCGGGTGGTTCGGCTTCCTCGCCCCGTTCGCGTTCCTCGTCGAGTTCCCGTCGCTGCTGACGTTTCTCCTCGTGCTGGGCTTGCTCCTCCCGTCCCCGTTTCGTATCTGGCATCCCCCCGAGGTAGGGCGAGCGGCGTCATAACGCTGTGGTAGGTTCAGTCGTCGAGGCTGGGATGGGTCGGCTGCGGCGACGGGTGCGGGTCGGCGAGTCGCTCGCGCAGTCGCTCGCGGGCGACCTCCTCGCGGCGCCGACGCTCTTCGTCGTCGATCTCCTCACAGCCGGGCGGCAGGTCCCGGCCGCGGTCGGTGAAGTAGCCCTCGGGGGCGTCCCAGTCGTGGTAGAACGGCTCGTCGGCGTCCTCCAGCAGCGTCACCGCCACCTCGGCGCCGTGGCCGGCGCTCACGACGGCCTGGTGGGGTTTGCCGGCGAGGCGGCCGGCAGCGTACAGTCCGGAGACGTCCGTCCGCCCGCGCTCGTCGGTCGCGACGAACGGCTTCCCGCGGTCGACGATCTCGACCCCGTCCGGGAGGTACGCGACCGCGTTCTTCGTGGCGGCGATCACGCGGTCGGCGCGGTAGCGGTCGCCGTCCGCCGTCTCGGCGACGAACCCGTCGTCGAGACGGACCACCTCGCCCTCGCGTCGCTCACACCCCGCCCGATCCGCCCCCTCGGCGATCAGATCGAGCAGGAGGCGGGCGTTGACGCCGGCGGGAAACCCGGGGTAGTTCTCCAGGTGTGCGTTTCGACGGAGGATCGATCCCCCACTGTCGACGACGAGCGTGTCGAACCCGGCACGGGCGGTGAACGTCGCGGCGGACAGGCCGGCGACGCCGCCGCCGACCACCAGAACATCGTAGCGCATACGCTACGCTGGTGACCGGACGTATTTGTACTCCCGCCTCCGCGACAGCGTTATCCCGTGTGAACGCGTACCACATCGGATGGAAGACGTATTCGTCGGGAGTCTCATGTCGTCGCCGGTCCACTCGATGGGTCCCAGCGAGTCGCTTCGGGACGCGGGGCGGGTACTGCTCGACAACGACATCGGCTCCGTCGTCGTGATCGACGACGGTGACCTGGTCGGAATCCTCACGGCCACCGACTTCGTTCGCGTCGTCGCCGACGGCGAGGCGGAAGGCATGGACATCTCGTCGGCCATGAGCCGCGAGGTGGTGACGACGACGGCGAACAAATCGGTCGCCACGGCGGTGGATCTGATGGTCGAAACGGCGCATTGCCACCTCCCCGTCGTCGACGGCGGCGACGTGATCGGGATGGTCACGACGACCGACCTGGCGGCGTACGTCTCCACGGCGGTGGAGCCGACGCCGCCGCAGTGACGGGGCGGGGAACGAACTCGCCCGGACGACGCGTCCGACGTTGCCCCCGGACGATGGGGCGAGTGAGTCGCTTACGAGAACGACGCCGAGTACGTCGTGCGCCCCGTCGACCCGCCGGAGCATGCGCGCCGCCGACCCGCCGGAGCGTGCGCGCCGCCGATCCGCCGGAGCGTGCGCGCCGCCGATCCGCCGGAGCTTGCGCGTCGCCTAGACGAGCGCCGGATCGCTCTCCACCATGTATAGCGTCCGAGCGGCGATGTTGACCGCGTGGTCGCCGACGCGTTCGAGGTCGCGGACGATCAGGAGGAGCCGCGAGACGTCGTCCAGCAACTCCTCGACGGCCCAGGTGTCACCCTCGTCGACCTCGCGTTCGATCAGCTCCCGGACGACGCGCTCGCTCGCGCGCTGACACAGCGTGTCGAGTTCGTCGTCGCGCTCGGCGACCGCCCGACACAGGTCGGCGTCGTCGGTCCGGTAGGCGGTCATCGCGTCGTCGAGCATCTCGCGGGCGAGATCGCCGATCGTCGAGAGGTCGACCTCCTCGAAGCGCTTGCGGTCGGCCGCCAGCGTGTACTGGGCGAGGTTGACCGCCAGGTCGCCGACGCGTTCGAGGTCGGTGAGGATCTTGAACGACGAGGCGACGAATCGGAGGTCGCCCGCGACCGGCTGTTGCTGAGCGAGCAGTCGGATGCACGTCGACTCCAGCGCCAGATACCGCCGGTCGACATCGTCGTCGGCGCCGGCGACCGCGCGGGCGGCGGCCTCGTCGACCGTCGACAGCGCCGTCAGCGCGCGGCCGAGACGGCTGCCGACGAGATCGCCCATCGAGAGCACGTCCGCCCGGAGGTCGGCGAGCGACTGCTGGTACTCGTCCCGGGTCACGGCTAGCCGAACTTGCCCGAGATGTAGTCCTCGACGCGCTGGCTCCGGGGATTCTCGAAGATCTGATCGGTGTCGCCGTACTCGACCAGTTGTCCACCGGTCAGGAACACGGCAGTCTGATCGGAGATGCGCGCCGCCTGTTGCATGTTGTGCGTGACGATGACGACCGTGTACTCCTTTGCGAGGTCGTGGATGAGGTCCTCGATCTTGGCCGTGGCGATGGGGTCCAACGCGGAGGCCGGCTCGTCCATCAGGATGACCTCGGGGTCGACGGACAGACACCGGGCGATACAGAGCCGCTGTTGCTGACCGCCGGAGAGGCCGAGGGCGTTGTCGTCCAGCCGGTCATGCACCTCGTCCCAGAGCGCGGCCTGTTTGAGCGCCCGCTCGACGAGTTCGCGCTCCGCGTCGCTGTCGTCGCGGCCGAGCAGCCGCGCCAACAGCCCGGTCTCGATGTCGCCGTGCTTTCGCGGACCGTACGAGATGTTGTCCCGGATCGACTTCGGGAACGGGTTCGGCGACTGGAACACCATGCCGACCCGCTTGCGCAGTTCGACCAGGTTGATGCCGTCCTGATAGATCTCTTTCCCGTCGAGGCGGACCGATCCGTCGACGCGGGCGGCGTTGATCCGGTCGTTCATCCGGTTGAGACAGCGGAGATACGTCGACTTCCCACAGCCCGAAGGGCCGATGAGTGCGGTGACGCTCTTCTCCGGAATCTCCATCGAGACGCCCTTCAGGGCGTGGTCGTCGCCGTAGTGCACGTCGAGGTCTTCGGCGACCATCTTCGCCTCGCCCTGGAAGTCGTACTCGACCCACTCCGCTCTGGTCTCTTCGACCGTCTCGCCGCTCGTGGTTTCGAGCGGCTGATCGCTTCCGGTCGTCCTGGTCCGTGTCTGGCTCTGACTGTGAGTCCGTTGTGAATTGCTCATGATTATTCGTGTCTGAGTTGTCGTCGGAAGTAGTAGCGCGCCCCGATGCCGATGGCATAAAAGGAGAGGACGACGACGAGCAGGACGAGCGCCGTCGCCCACCGGAACCCGGTCGGATCGGAGACGTTGCTCCCCAGGCCGACGCCCGCGCTGATGAGGGCGTACAGCTGATAGGGGAGCGCGGAGGTCGCCTGCAGGAGTTCGGGGTTGGCGACGAAAGGCGGCGAGCCGGTGAACTCGAAGCCGCCGACGACGTCGACCGTCTGTGCCCCGGGGACGAAGGTTCCGCCCGCCATCGTCAGCAGGATCGGCGCCGTCTCGCCCGCGATCCGGCCGACGCCGAGGATGACCCCCGTGACGACGCCCGGAAGCGCGGCCGGGAGGACGACGCTGCGGACGGTCTGCCACTTCGAGACGCCGAGTGCCGCGCTCGCGTCGCGGTACTCGTCGGGCACCGAGAGCATCGCCTCGCGGCTCGTGATGAGCACCAGCGGCAGGAGCATGAACCCGAGCGTGAGCATCCCGGCCAGCAGCGACTTCCGGTTGCCGAATCGAGGGACGAGGAAGGCAAAACCAAAGAGACCGAAGACGATGCTCGGCGTGCTCCAGAGGCCGTTGGTCGCCACCTCGACGGCCTGGGTGAACCGGCCGCGCTCGGCGTACTCGGTGAGGAAGATGGCCGCGCCGACGCCCAGCGGCACCGCGAACAGCACCGCACCGACGACCAGCCAGATCGTTCCCACGATGGCCGGGAGGACCCCCTGGAAGTCGTTCAGGAGCGCGACGCCGTTCATCACGAACGGGAGGGACACCGGCAGTTCGAACGAGCCGAACACCTGCGGGCCGACGCCGGCGCCGACCTGGACGCCGGTGAGCAGCCCGGGCAGTCCCCGGACGACGACGAAGGCGATCAGGACGAACAGGAAGCCGATGATAGAGAGCGCGTTCAGATACACGAGCACGTACGCGCCCATGTGTCGGCCACGCGCGCCGAACCGGCCGTAGGCCTTCGCGGCGGCCCAGCCGCCGTAGAGGGCGCAAAACAGCGTCGCGGCCGGGACGAGGAACTCGGCGGTGATCGACGCCTGCTGTTCCCAGCCGAGATCCCACAGCCACGCCGGACCGATCGTCCCGGTGAGGAAGACGGCGCCGACGAACGCGAGCAGAGCGCCGAGTGGCACCGTCGAGCCGACGTCCTCGCGCGGGACGGCGGTCGCGACGAAGGCCAGGCCGCCGACGACGACGGCGCCGGCGGCGCCACCGGTGACGCCGAGTCCGAGCGTCTCGGAGGCGACGCCACCCCCGATGACGAGCCACGGCACCGCGGCGCCGAAGCTCGCGATCAGACCGGCGCTCGAATCGGGTTCGGTCTCGACGTAGCCGAGTCGCGAGCCGACGCCGAAGACGATCACGGCGACGCCGAGAGCGATCAACAGCCCCCCGAGCAGCGCCACCGTCGGCAGGCCGGCGATCGTCTCCGTGAGGCTCACCCGCTCGAACATCGCCGCCACCGCGAGGACGAACAGGACCGCCGAGAGACCGACCGTCGCGCCGGCGACCGCGTCGGTCGCCGTCGTTTCGCCCTCGACGAGCCGCGACCGGGTCGCGCCCGCCATCAGGCTTCACCCCCGAGCTTGCTGCGCATCCGCCACTCGATGTACTGTGCGCCGATGGAGATGACGAGGACGGTGATAAAGAGGATCACGCCGGCGACGAACAGCGCGTCCATCTGGAGGCCGTCGGCCTCGCCGTAGTTGCGGGCGATGAGCGACGTGAGCGTCTCCTGACCGTAGAAGACGTTCACCAGCGGCTCGGTGAGCCGGGGGACGCCGCGAAGCATGACGGTCGCGGCCATCGTCTCGCCGATGGCGCGTCCGACCCCGAGGAGGACCGCAGCGGAGACGCCGGAAAAGGCCGCGGGCAAGGTGATCGAGGTCATGGTCTGCCAGTCGGTCGTTCCGACGGCGAGCGACCCGCTTTTCATCGACTCGGGGACGCTGCTGAGGGCGTCCTCGGCGACCGAGACGACCGTCGGCAGCGCCATCAGCCCGACGACGATGCCGACGAAGAGGTAACTCCCCTGGCCGGTGGTTTGGAACTGGTCGGACGCCCACGGGCTGAGGATGGTGAAGCCGATGAACCCGTAGACGATGGAGGGGATGCCAGCGAGGATCTCGACGCCCGGCTTGACGAACTCGCGGACGACGGCGGGGGCGATCTCCGAGAGGAACAGCGCAGCGGCGACGCCGAGCGGCCCGGCCACCGCCGTCGCGATCACCGTCACCAGCAGGGTGCCGTGGATCATCGGCACCATCGAGTACCGGATCGGCGGCGACACCGCGTCCCAGTTGGGCTGGAGGAACATCCGCAGCCCCGGCACCCTAACCCCGAACACGGTGGCGGTCTCGTACTGGATGACCGGGATCGACTCCCGGAAGATGAACACGATGATCAGCCCGAGGATCAGCAGGGTCGAGACCGTCATCGTCAGGGTCAGTATCAGCGCGGTCTCCTCCTGGTGACGCGCCCAGCCGTACCCCGTCGCCGCGACGAACAGGAGGAAAGGCAGGACGGTGAGATTCGACACCGCGAGAAAGCCGACGAAGGCCGTCAGGAGGGAGACGGCGATGAGCGTGACGACGATCAGCGCCGCGGGTTCGGTGTCGTCGACGAAGTCGCGAACTCGCTGGACCTGCTGTCCGGCGGCCGCGTTCAGTCGTTCGCTACGTGTTGCTGATGCCATGTGTTCGTGTGACGTGTTGGATTTGGGAATATCATCAAAAACGGACGGTCGTCGGGCCGATCCGGACGTGCCGCCGGGATTACGGCATGATCAGGTCTTCGGTGGCAATCGCCGAGACCTTCTCTTTCATCGACCGCAGGTCGCTCGTCGGCAGCGGAATGTAGTTGTTCCCCTCGACGAAGACGGTCTGCCCGAACTCGTTGAGGAACATGTTGATGAACGCGGCCTCCCGGGCGTCGTAGCCGCCGCCGTTGGGGTTGTCCTCCTCGATCAGCGTGTACATGTGGAGGTCGCGGTTGAGCGGGTAGTCGCTGTCGAAGATCGTGTTCTCCGCGTCGCGGTCCGGCTCGTAGACCGTGCCCTCGAAGTTGATGGCGACTGGCACGACCGTTTCGCTGGTGAACGCCAGCGCCATGTACGCGATGGCGCCCTCGTTCTGGGAGACGGCCTGCGCGACCTGCTGGTTCTGCCCGAAGCGGGTGTCGACGCCCGGCATCGCGGCGTCGGCGCCGCCGAGCATGTTCAGGCGGAACGAGGTGTCCGTCCCGGAGCCCTCGGCGCGGCCGATGGCGTAGATCTCCTGGTCGTAGTCGACCCCCTCGATCTGACTCCAGTTGGTGATCTCGTCCTGGTAGATCGCGCGGACCTGCTCGCCGGTCAGTTCGGTGACGCCGGCGTCGATGACGTCCTTGCTGACGACGACCGGCTGGCCGTCGCGGCCGACGACGTTGTCGACGACCGTACTCTGGGCCTTCTCCTCGCTCCAGTCGAGTTCGGCCGTGATCGGTCCCGAGGAGTTGCCGATGTCGACCAGGCCCTCCGTGACGGCCTCACAGCCAGTTCCCGAGTGGCTCAGGCCGACCGTCGTCGGGAACGGCGGGCTGGAGCGCTGCTCGGTCGGCTCGAAGCCGAACTTCTGGGCGAAGTAATCGGCAAGAAGCATGTCCGGCTCGCCGAGCTGTTCCCAGCCGGGGACCGTACTCTCCGAGTTCGACCCCCAGTACTCGCCGTCGCTCGGCGGCGCGTTGGAGTTCCAGTAGGAACTGCCGGTGTTCGAGATGGGGTAGACGGTCGAGGACCCCTCGGCGTTGAGCAGCGCCGTGCTCATGCCGCCGCTGTCGCTGGATTCCGTCTCCACGCTCCCGCCGGCATCCGTCTCGGTGGGGTTGGAGCCGCCGTCGCCCTCGCTCCCGCCACCGCCCCCGCTCCCGCCGCCACCCGACTGCCCGCCGCACCCGGCCAGGCCTGCTACGCCGGCAACGCCGGTCGTTGCGATGAACGTTCGCCGCGAAACGCGACCGTTTCGGTCGGTGTCGTCTGACATCGAGTAGAGAACCCACAGTTCCCGTAAAGGTCGTTTATATGAGGGGTAAATCCCGGACCCGTGAGACTGTGTGCCATCCTCCCGGATATATATGCGAAAATAGTCCTCAGCGAGACTAATACGGAAAATTATAACGCCACCTCGACGAGCACGGTGTGTGACCGACCACGAGGACTCGCTCGACGGGCTGTCGCTGGATGCGGCCGTGGACGCGGTCGTCGCCCGGACCGGCGACGACCCCGACGCGGTTCGAGCGGCGCTCGGTCGGGTGACGACGGACGGCATCGTGCGGCGCGAGGCGGTCGACGACGCGCTCGCCCACGTCTCGAAAGTCGTGTCCACCCCCGAGACGCGCGTGGAGAACGCCGGTATGCTGATCGACGACGCTCGCGAGGTCGCCGAGGCGGTCGCTCACCTCGACAGCGTGGCCGAGCGCCTCGACGACTTCGAGGATCGCCACGCGGCGGTCGCCGCCCGCGTCGACGGCCTCGGCGACCAGCTCCAGTCCGTCGTCGCCCTCGCGGACGAGCCCGACGCCATCTACGAGACGGCAGTCGAGATTCGCCGGCTCAACGCCGCGGCCAACTCGGCCCAGCACACCGCCGACAAACTCGGCGTCGACGCCGAGGAACTGGCGGCGTGGGTTCGGAACCCCGACCGCCGGCTGGACGCCCTCCACGACGACGCCGACGCGGTGGCGGAGTTCGTCGACGGCGTGGCGGAGACCCTCGACGCGCTCGCGGCCGGGGACGCGGACGCGGACGTCGATCCCGCGGCCGTCCGGTTCGACGCCGCCCTCAGACAGCGGGTGTCCCGGCTCCTGCTCGACGACCTCCGTGCCGAAGTCGAGGACCTCCAGGCCTGGTCCGACCCCGGCCCCGACGACGCCCACGGCGCCGTCGACCCCGAGGGCCTCGCCGCCCTCGACGACCGCCTCACGGGTCTCGAGGACCGATGGCAGTCGATCAGCGACCGCTTCGATAGGGGAGCGATGGAGTGGCGGGAGCGCTACGGCGATCGGCTGGTCGACTTCGAGGCCGCGCTCGACGACCACGCGCCGCCGGTCGACTGGCGGGCAGTCGAGTCGCTGCTCGGCGAGTACCGCCCGGAGACGGACGACGCGGCGTCGGCCTGACCGGGGTCGACGACGTGGCCGTCCGCGCCGCCGCGGCGGTCACGTCCCCGGCCCGAGCGGCGGTCGACTCGCTCAGTCGACGCGCTCGGCGAGGTCGAGCGCCGCGTTCGCCAGCACGTTCGCCGAGCGATAACAGTCGGGCCAACTCGTGAACTCGTCTTCGGTGTGGCTCTTGCCGTCCTCGCTGACCGAGAACACCATCGCGGCGTCGCAGACCGACGCGGCGTGGGTGGCGTCGTGGCCGGCGCCGCTGACGAGGCGACGGCCGTCGTAGCCGAGGGCGTCGACCGCGTCGGCGACGGCCTCCACCGGTCGCTCCGGGAAGTCGACGCTCGACGCCCGCATCGTCGGCTCGATTTCGTAGTCGACGCCCTCTCGCTCGGCCGCCGCGGCGACTTCCGCCTCCATCCGCTCGACGCCAGCGGCGAGGGTCTCCTCGTCCGGATCGCGGACGTCGGTCGTGAACCGCACCGTCTCGGGGACGACGTTGACCGAGTCGGGCTGCACCGTCAGCGAGCCGACCGTCGCGACGCTCGCGTCGCCGAGCCTCCCTGGGAGCCGACGGAGCGCGGTCACGACGTCCGCCGCCGCGACCAGCGCGTCGCTCCGGTAGTGCATCGGCGTCGTCCCCGAGTGGTTGGCCTGTCCCTCGAACGTGACCGCCGCCCACCGGAGACCGACGATACCGGTGACGACCCCCACGTCGGCGCCCGACTCCTCCAGTCGGGGTCCCTGCTCGGGGTGGAGTTCGAGGTACGCGTGGTACGGCTCCCGCGGCTCGGCCGGCTCGTCCCCGCGATAGCCGATCCGTTCGAGTTCGTCGACCAGCCGGGTCCCGTCGGCGTCCGTCTTCTCGTACTCCGTCTCGACGTCGTGGGCGCCGGCCCAGACGCCGCTTCCCTGCATCGCGGGCTGGAAGCGCGATCCCTCCTCGTTGGTCCAGTTGACCACCTCCACGGGGCGACGCGTCGCGATTTCCCGGTCGTCCAGGGTGCGGACGAACTCCAGGGCGGCCACGACGCCGAGCGCGCCGTCGTAGATGCCGCCGTAGGGCTGGGAGTCGAGATGCGAACCCACGAGCACCGGCGCGGCGTCCGACTCGACGCCCGCCCGGCGGGCGAACATGTTTCCGAAGGCGTCGACCCGCAGGTCGAGACCGGCGTCGGCCGCGCGGTCGGCGAACCAGTCGCGGGCCTCGCGGTCGGCGTCGGAGAGGGTGAGACGGTGGAGACCGCCGCCTTCGGTGCCGCCGATCTCCGCCTGTGCCCGCATCGTCTCGACGAGTCGGTCGCGGTCGATGTCGATACGCATGGGCGGTCCACGACCGGTGGCACATTAAATCTCCCCGGCGTCGGGGACGTTCGCGCGCGAAACCCATTTGCCGTCCGGCACCGACCGGTCGGTATGGACGCGAGCGACGGTCCCCACGCCGACCGCGAGTGGCGGTTGATCCGCGAGGAGGGGTGGTCGGGACCGATGAACATGGCGCTCGACGAGATTGCGGCCGAGACGGCCGCAGCGGGCGGGCCGCGGACCCTCCGCGTCTACCGGTGGGAACCGAGTACGCTCTCGCTGGGCTACCACCAGGCGCCCGACACCGTCGACTGGGAGTTCTGCGAGCGCGAGGGGATCGGCGTCACCCGCCGTCCGACCGGCGGCGGCGGCATCTACCACGACAGCCACGGCGACGTCTCCTACACGGTCGTCGCGCCGGCGGACGAACTCCCCGGCGACCTCGTCGAGTCGTACCACCGGCTCTGCGTCCCGATCCTCGACGCCTTCGAGCGCATGGGCGTTCCGGCGCGGTTCGCGGAGACCGAGCGCCCAGCCCTCCACCCGCCGGCCTGCTACCTGCGCGAACTCCACCCGGCACACGACGTGGTCGTGGGCGAGACCGAACGCAAGGTGAGCGGCAACGCCCAACACCGACGGACGGACGCCGTCGTCCAGCACGGCTCGCTCACCTACTCGACGCGGCCGGAACGACACCTCGCCGTCTTCGCCGACTCCGGTCCGGACGTGAACGCGGCCGCGTTCCGGGAGCGGGTGACGGGGATCGACGACCACGCCGACGTCACCCGCGCCGAGGCGGTCGACGCGCTCGAAGCGGCGCTCGGGGCGTGGGCGGACGCGACCGAGGGGTCGTGGACCGAGACGGAACTCGACCGGGCGCGCTCGCGGGCGGCGGAGAAGTACGCGAGCGACGAGTGGACGAGACGGCGGCCGGGCGAGCGTTAGAAACCGAACGTGTCGGGCGTGGGGACGTCGAGTTCCTCGGTGATCGCCTCGTGAATCTCGGTCACTGGCGGCGTATCGCGCGCGGGGTCGAGCCAGTGGTCGCCGAGCCAGCGGTACCGGACGGTCAGATCCGAGTCGATCAGGAAACACGAGCGCCGCGAGCGGCGAGTGATACCGAGCATGCGGTAGGTGACGCCGAAGGCGTCCGACACGGCGAGGTCGGGATCGGCATAGAGAGGGAAGTTCAGGTCCAAATAGTCGATGAACCGGCGGTGGAGACCGGCGCTCGACTTGCTACAGCCGACGACCTGGACGTGTTCGCCGCTGGAGAACCAGTCGAAGTCGCGGAACGAACACCACTCGTCGATGCAGTCGGGGCTGAAGTCGGCGGTGTAGAAGCTGAGTAACACCGGCCGATCCGCGGCCAGATCGCCGAGCGCGACGTCCGAAGTCGTTCCGTCCGGGCGGACGAGCGTGGCGGTTACGTCCGACACCGTCTCACCGGTGCCTATCGGGCCGTCCATGGGGCGCCTTTTATCCGGCGACGACAAAAACCGTTGGCACCGCTGTCGGATTCGATACGCCTTTGCGCCCCGACCGCCTTCCGTCGGTATGCGAGTCGGAGCACACGTATCCGTCGCGGGCGGCGTCGACAACGCCGTGGACAACCAGCGCGACGTCGGCGGCAACTGCGGACAGATCTTCACCCACTCCCCGCAGGTCTGGCAGGACCCGAACGTCGGCGACGGCGAAGCGGCGACCTTCCGCGACGAAACGGCGTCCCACCTCGACGGCCCGTGGGTCATCCACTCCTCCTATCTCGTCAACCTCTGTACGCCGAAGGCGGATCTGCACGCGAAGTCGGTCGACAGTATGCAACGCGAGGTCGACGCCGCGGAGAAACTCGACATCGAGTACGTGAACGTCCACCTCGGTGCGCACACGGGCGCCGGCGTCGACGGCGGCCTCGACAACGCCGTGAGCGCCCTGGACGAACTCGACGTGCCCGAGGGCGTGACCGTCCTCGTCGAGAGCGACGCGGGCAGCGGCACGAAACTCGGCGGCGACTTCGAACACCTCGCGGCGGTGCTCGAAGAGAGCACGCACGACCTCGGCGTCTGTCTCGACACGGCCCACGCCTTCGCCGCCGGCTACGACCTCTCGACGCCCGCGAGCGTCGACGACACGGTCGACGAGTTCGACGACGTGATCGGTCTCGAACACCTCCACTGCATCCACCTCAACGACTCCAAACACGCCTGCGGGACGAACAAGGACGAACACGCCCACGTCGGCGAGGGGGAGATCGGCGTCGACGGCATGCGTCGGATCGTCTCCCACCCCGACCTGCGCGACCGGCCGTTCGTGCTGGAGACGCCCACGGAGAACGGCAAGAGCTTCGCGTGGAACATCGACCGCGTACACGAACTGGCGACGGAGTAGCCACCGCGCTTTTGCCCCGACCACCCGTAGCGGACGGCGGATGAGGGACGGACTCACGAGACGTGACGCGCTGGCCGTCGGCGCTGGCGTCGTCGGTCTCGGGACGCCGGCCGTCGGCGGCGTCCGGGGCCAGACGCCGGTGCCGGTGACGGTCGCCACCCGAAACTGCTATCTCGGCGCCGACCTCTTTCGCCTCCTCGTGGCCACGATGGAGGGGAGCGAAGCGGTCGAGACCGCCGTGAACGACCTCGTCCGTGCGGTCGACCGGAGTCACGTTCCCGAGCGCATGGACGCCATCGCGGCCGAGATCGGTCGAACCGGACCGGCGCTGGTCGGCGTCCAGGAGGCCGCGCTGATCCGGACGGGCGAGCCGAGCGCCGACACGCGGGCGACGGACGTGCGACACGACTTCCGGGAGACCCTGCTGTCGGCGCTCGCCGCCCGCGACCTGCCCTACCGCGTCGTCGCCGCGGTGGAGACGACCGACTTCCAGCTGCCGGCGACGGTCGACGGCGAGCGCCGGATCGTCCGGCTGACCGACCGGGACCTGCTCCTCGCTCGCGAGGACGTGACGACCGCCGACGTGGCGACGGGGCGGTTCGACGACGCCGTCTCGCTGTCGGACGGGGATCGCACCGTCTCGCTGGAGCGGGGCTACGTCGTCGCCGACGCGACGGTCGACGAGACCCGACTCGCCGTCTGTAATACCCACCTCGAATCGACGTCGGCCGAGACGCGATTGCAGCAGGCGACGGAACTGGAGACGCTGCTCGCCGACCGCCGCGACCCCGTCGCCCTCGTCGGCGACCTCAACAGCGGTCCCGGCGGATCGCGGGGTAGCTACGACCGACTGACGGAGACGTTCCGGGACGCCGCCGACGGCGCCGGCCACACCTGCTGTCACGCCGCCGGCCTCCGGAACGCCGAGCCGTCGCTCACGGCGCGGATCGACCACGTCCTCGTCCGCGGCGACGTGGGCGCGACCGAGGTGACGCGGGTCGGCGCCGACCCGGGCGACCGTGTCTCGGTCGACGGCGAACGGCTCTGGCCCTCGGATCACGCGGGGGTGGTGGTGACGCTGACGCCCGGCGCGGCGTCGACCGAGACGCCGACAACGACGCCACCGCGGACCGCCACCCCGTCGTCGACGCCGCCCGACGGACCGTCGACCGACACCGACACCAGCGTCACGGTGCCCGGATTCGGCGCGGCGACGGCGGTCGGATCGGTCGTCGCGGCCGCACTCGCTGCCCGACGACGAGCGGAGAGCGAGGACGACTGATTTTTGCCCCCCGATCCGGTAGGACCCGCGTGCGCAGATTCTCGGCCGACTACCTCCGGCGGACGCGGGCCGGTCTGTGGTCGTCTCGCGACGCCCTCGACGCCCTCGACCTGCCGTCCCGCGACCGCGTCCTCGACGTGGGCTGTGGGACGGGGGAGTTTACGCAGGTGCTCGCGGAGGAGGCGGGCGACGGCTGCGGGGTGGTGGGCGCCGACGCCGATCCGTCGCTCCTGCGGGTCGCCCGCGAGGAGACCGGCCTGCCGGTCGTCGCCGCCGACGCACTCCGGCTCCCGTTCCGCGCCGCCGCCGCCGACCTCGTGGCGTGTCAGGCGCTCCTCGTGAACCTTCCCGATCCGACCGCGGCGCTCCGGGAGTTCCGTCGCGTCGCTACCGACGCCGTGGCCGCCGTCGAACCCGACAACGGCGACGTGGCGGTCGAGTCGACGGTCGACCGCGAGGTCGCCCTCGAACGTCGGGTTCGGGAGGCGTATCTCGCCGGGGTCGGGACCGACGTGGCGATGGGCGAGCGGGTCGTCGACGCGTTCGAGGCGGCCGGACTCGTGGACGTGACGACGCGCCGCCACTACCACCGGAAGGTGATCGAACCGCCGTACTGCGAAGCCGACCTTCGCGACGCGACCCGAAAAGCGACGGGCGCAGGGGTGGCCGACCACGAGACCGAACTCCGGCGCTCTGTCGGCGACGAGTACGACGAACTCCGGGCGGCGTGGCGGGAGATGGGGCGTGAGGTGGTGGCGGCGATGCAGGACGAAACCTACCGCCGGGTCGAGGTGGTGCCGTTCGACGTGACCGTCGGGCGGGTGCCGGAGCGGTAGGCGAAGATTCAAATGCGAAGGGGCGGCCACCGATCCCGTGCTCTGACCGTCGCCGCGGGGCGGGACGCGGTCGCGTGACGCCGCCGCCTCGCGAGTACGTGGTTACGGTCCCGGTGTCACCTGTTCGTTCACACCACGTCGCCGCGGACCGTCCGTCCCGTGGCCTCGGCACGGCGCTCGCGCATCACCGCGGCCGCCTCGGCGGCGACGTCCTCGTCGAGTCCCAGCATCTCCAGGGCGCCAGAGAGGGTGGGAAAGGCGAGTTCGCCGCCGCGGAGTTTCTCCATCGCTTCGTCGTCGCGCCGGCCGTCGGCGTACAGACAGACGCCGCGGGGGTCGAGGATCTCCTCGTAGGCCTCGCGGGCCATGGCCCCCCGCAGGCGCTGGGTGACGTTGTCAGAGAAGGACGCGTTACACACCTCCAGGTGGACCGGTTCGTCGCCCAGGAGGTGAGCGGCGAGACAGCGTTCGGGGGCCGCGTGTCCGTTGTCGTTCGCCCGGAGGCAGTCGGGGTTAGCCTCGGCCCAGTCGGCGTCGACGGTCTTGCCGACGCCCGCGACGCCGTAGCGCTCCTCGAACTCGGCCGCCCGGTCGGCGTCGCCGCGCATGAGGAGGTCCTTCGTGACGTACACGTCGAGGCGGTCAATGGGGTCGAGACCGAGGGCCACGTCGCCGTACACCCACACCTCGCGGACCGGCACGGGGAGGCGTGCGGACGGTTCGTCGCCCCCGGCGTCGGACGCCGTCGAGGCGAGTTCGACCAGATCGACGAGTTCCGCAACTCGGTCCAGCGCGGCGTCTCGGTCCATCGGAGGCCCTTGCACCCGGGTGCGCAAAACGGTTGTCCAACGAAACCGTGATACGGGCCGCCCGGCAAGGGGGGCGCAGATGGAGTGCGACAAATGTGGCCGCGAGGCGGTGATGCACGCCGCCTACTCGGGAGCGCATCTCTGTGACGACCACTTCCGCGCCTCGGTGGAAAAGCGGGTGCGCCGCCGGGTCCGGGAGGACGGTCTCCTGCCGTCGGACGCGTCGCCGGAGAACCCCCAGACGTGGGTGATCGGCCTCTCGGGCGGCAAGGACAGCGTCGTCCTGACACACGTTCTCGACGAGACGTTCGGCCGCGACCCCCGCGTCGAACTCGTCGCCCTCTCGATCCACGAGGGGATCGAGGGGTACCGCGACGAGAGCCTCGACGCCTGTCGGACGCTGACGACGGATCGTGACCTCCGACACGAAGTGGTGTCGTACGCGGACGAACTCGGCGTCAGGATGGACGACGTCGTGGAGAAAGACCCCGAGAACATGGCCGCCTGTGCCTACTGCGGGGTGTTCCGACGTGATCTGCTGGAGTCGTACGCCGAGGAACTGGGCGCCGACAAACTCCTGACGGGACACAACCTCGACGACGAGGCACAGACCGCGCTCATGAACTTCTTCGAGGGCGATCTGAAACAGATCGCCAAACACTTCGACGCGAGTCTCGGCCCGTTCGACCGCCGGGCCGAGAGTAGTCACTTCGTTCCCCGGGCCAAGCCACTACGCGACGTGCCAGAAAAGGAGGTGGCGCTGTACGCCCACCTCGCGGAGCTGCCGGCACACATCACGGAGTGTCCGCACGCGAGCGAGGCCTACCGCGGGGAGGTGCAACGTCTCCTCCTGAAGATGGAGGAGGATCACCCGGGGACCCGCCACTCGATCATGGCGGGCTACGAGGAACTCGCCGAACTCGCCGCACAGCGGTACCGCGACGGCGAGGGGAGCGATCTCGGCGAGTGCGACCGCTGTGGGTCGAGCACCGGCGGACGCATCTGCCGGAAGTGCCGACTGGTCGAGTCGATAGAGGCGGTGTAAGACGCGGCGAAAAGGCTGTGAGACGAAAACGTCGTCTGGCAGTCAGCGAATGACGTCGATGCCGTTGCGCTTATCGACCTGTTCGCGACCGCCGTCCGACCAGGACGCCTGATCCTGGCCGACGTTCTCGCTCGCGTCGAATTCCGAAACGTCCTCGCCGTTGAGGCTTCGTCGTGACTTCTCGGCCTGCCGCTGGGTCGACGGCCCGAGTACCTGGGCGCTCTGGACGCCGGTCATGATAGCCATGACCCGCACCTTGCCCTTGTACTCCTCCTGGATGCGCGCGCCCCAGATGACGTTGGCGCTCGCCTCCAGTCGCTCGGTGATGTTGTTGGCGATGCCTTCGGCCTCTTTCAGCGTGAGGTCCGGACCGCCAGTGATGTGGACGAGCCCGCCGGACGCGCCGCGGTAGTCTACGTCCAGTAGCGGGTGGTTCATCGCGTCGCTCACCACCTCCTGTGTCTTGTTCTTGTCCTGCGTCTCGCCGACGAGCATCACCGCGACGCCGCCCTGGTTCATGATCGTGGACATGTCCGCGTAGTCCAGATTGATGAGCGAGGGCTGGGTGATGGTCTCACTGATGCCCTTGACGGTCTCGGCGATGATCTGGTCCATCACGGAGAACGCCTTGCCGATCGGCAGGTTGGGCACGTAGTCCAGCAGGCGGTTGTTGTCGAGGACGATGATCGAGTCGGCCTCGCCGCGGAGCTTCTCGAGCCCCTCCTCGGCTTTCACCGTTCGCGCGCGCTCGACGTTGAACGGCGTCGACACCATGCCGACGACGATGGCGCCCTGCTCTTTGGCGATCTTGGAGACGACGGGCGCGGCACCGGTACCGGTGCCGCCACCCATCCCGGCGGTCACGAAGACGAGGTCGGCCTCGCCGAGGACCTCCTTGATCGTCCCCTGGGCCATCTCGGTGGCGCGCTCGCCCATCGAGGGGTCGCCACCGGCACCGAGTCCCTGCGTCAGCGACTTGCCGACGAGGATCTTCGTGTCCGCTTCGATCATCTGCAGATGCTGTTTGTCGGTGTTGATAGCCACCGTTTCGGCGCCGTCGACACCGATGTTGTACAGGCGGTTGACCGTGTTGTTACCGGCGCCGCCGGCGCCGACGATGACGATACGCGGGTCACCGAAATCGTCACCCTCGTCGGCGTCGCGCTGCTCGGCCTCCTCACGCTCGATGGCGTCCTGGACGAATCCCTGCATCGTCACACCTTCGCCCAGCTGCGGTTGCGGTTGCGTTTGTCGTCACGGGACTCGCCCTGTTCGTTGAGCATCTCGCGGACCGCCGAACGGATGGCTTCGCTTCGATTCGGGAACTCCCCCGTCTCGACCATCTGTTCGACCTCCTCGATCTGCTGCTTCGGAATTCGTAGTGTCACACGCTCCATTGTTGCATTCCCCCGGTAAGACGGATGTGGGGCGCGGCCCCGTGTGCTGTCTTACACGTCCGAACCGGCCGACGACGGGGTTTGACCCCCGTGGCCGGCGGCCGTGTAAGACGACCGTCTTACGCGAACGTACCAAGAGACCAATACCTTATAAAACTAACGGCCGTTGTAAGACAAACGGCGTTTGCAGCGCTTACGGCCGGTCGAGCACGTCCGCTGCCGGGGTCCGGCGCCCGCAACTCGGACAGAACGCCCAGTCGGATCGGAGTTCGTCGCCGCAGTCACAGAACACGCGGTGCGAGGCCTTCTCGCCGCAGTTCGGACAGTAGACGTGGCCGGCCGTCATCTCCTCGCCACACTGCGAACACGCGCTTCGTGACTCCGAGACCGGTCGCGACTGGGGCGTGTCGTCCGTCGGATCTCGCTCCGTCTTACGCGCCGTCGGATCGGCGTCGCGCTCGACGGAGACGTCCGACGGAGTCGCCGTCTCGCCGTCGACCGTGACGTTTACGTTGATCGCTGGCGGTTCACGCGGCGCGAACGCGTACTCCGCGAGCACGGCTTCGAGCCGATTCGTGCCACCGTTCGACGGCTCTTCACGTTCCGCGTCGTCGAGGTAGGTGCGCAACGCCTCGCGCATCACCTCGCTCTTCGAGGCGTCGAACGCCTCCAACCGCTCGACGAGATCGTCGTCGGCGCGGAACGTGATCTTGCTCATCGTTCCTTGTCACGCACCCCCATTATTTGAAACCTTCGCGAGTGTCTGACGGATGTCTGTCGGACGGCCTACGCGAGGCGCCGGCGCTCCGCGCCGAGCAGCCGTGCCCACAGCGCGAACAGCCAGCTGTCGAGGTCGTACGCCGCGTCGACGTCCCGAACCCACGTCTCGTCCGAGAAGCAGAGGCGCTGGAAGCGCCTGACAGGCGGGGAGAGCCTCCGTCGCGGGCCGGCGTAGTAGTCGAGCGTCTCGCGGATCGCCCGGTCGAGAAACCCCGACGGCACGTCGATGGCGTCCGCGGCGGCGGCGTGTCGAAACCACTCGACGTGAGTCACCGCCGCCGCGAGGACGAACCGCTCGCGAAATCCCGAGACCCCCGACAGCGGCGACGCCCCCGCGACGAGCGTATCACGCGGGCGCGGGAACCGGGGCGCCGTCGCGATCAGCCCCGTCGCCGCCGCCACCTCGCGGGCGATTCGTCGGAGGCGCCGTTCGAGGACGCGAGCCAGCGGGACCACCGCGAGTTCGTACCACGTCGGCATCCACTCACAGAACGGCTCCGAGTAGACGGCGTCGCCGAGCAGGACGCCGACGACCGACTCGGTCTCGCGATCCGACAGGGCGGCCGGATCGGCGCGGAGCGTCGCGACCACCTCGTCCGCGTCGATCCGGTCGACGCCGGGAAAGCCCATCCCCCCCGCGACGCGTTCGGTGTACGCCCGACCGGCCGCGTACCAGTCGGCGGCGTCCGCGGGCGTAGTGATCGCGAGGAGGCGTCCGACGGTCACGAGCGAACGTGGGCCGGCGGCGACCTAACTCTTCCCCGTCGGACCGCGACGGTCAAGTGGCTCCGCGCCGACGGAAACGGTCGTGCCCGTGTCGTTCGACCTCTTCGGGACGCTCGTGACGACCTCGACGGCGGGGCGTCGGACGAAGCCGTCGACGGCCGTCGCCGCGGAGCTTCGCGACCGGGGCGTCACCGTACCCGACGACTGGACGACGGCCTACCGCACGCCGCACGTCGACGCGCCGTCGTCGGCCGAAGTGCCCCTGCCCGCTCACGTCGCCGCCGCGCTCCGGAGCCGCGGGGTCGCGGCGTCGGACGGCGTCGTCAGACGCGCCGTGATCGCCGCGTTCGACCCCGACGTGCGTCGCCGCGAGGGCGTCGACACCGCCCTCGACGCCGCGCGGGAACGCGGTCCCGTCGGTCTGTGCTCGAACTGTAGCGTGCCGGAACTCGTCTCCCGGACGCTCGTCCGCGCGGACCTCCGGGACGCGTTCGACGCCGTCGTCACCAGCGCCGCCTGCGGCTTCCGCAAACCCCACCCGCGCCCGTTCGAGACGCTCGCGGCCGATCTCGGGACCGACGCGGCCGGCCTCGTCCACGTCGGCGACGATCCCGACGCCGACGGCGGGATCGACTCCCTCGGCGGGACCTTCGTCGACGTGGCCGAGACGCCGCTCGCCGAGTTGGACACCCGACTGCGCACGGGAGGCGGTCCGTGACGCTCGTCGCCGCCGGGAGCGTCGCGCTCGCGGCCGGCCTCGATAGCCTCGTGGCCGAACCGCCAGCCGCCGTCCACCCGGTCGCGTGGCTCGGCCGGGCGCTCGGCCCGCTGGATCGTCCGTGGCGACGGCCGCGGCTGGTGGGCGCCGCGACGGCGCTGCTCGTCCCGCTCCTCGCGGCCGGCATCGTCGCGACTGTCGTCGCCATCGGCGCCCGCGCCGACCCGGTCGTGGGCGGCGTCCTCGCCGGTCTCGCGTGCTTCGTCTCGACCAGTCGGCGGATGCTCCTCGACGAGGCGCGAGCGGTCGTCGCCGCGAGCGAGACCGACCTCCCGGCGGCGCGAGCGCGGTTACGGTCGCTCGCCGGGCGGGACGCCGGGGCGCTCTCCGCGGCGGAACTGCGGAGCGCCGCCGTCGAGAGCGCCGCCGAGAATCTGAGCGACGGTCTCGTCGCCCCGCTCGCCGGCTTCGCCCTGCTCGCGCCCCTCTCGCTCCCGGCGGCGGCGGGAGCGGCGGCGTGGATCAAGGCCGTCAACACGCTCGACTCCACCTTCGGTTACCGGTCGGTGCCGATGGGGTGGGCGCCCGCCAGACTCGACGACCTCGTGATGTGGGTGCCTGCGCGGGCGAGCGCCGTCTTGCTGGCCGTCGTCGCCGGGCGGCCCGGCGTCCTTCGGCGTGCCCGCCCGCTCGCCCGCCGGCCCACCTCCCCCAACGCCGGATGGCCGATGGCGACCCTCGCGGCCGTGTTGGACGTTCGTCTGACGAAGCCGGGTGCCTACGACCTGTCGGCCGGCGAGCGACTCCCGACGCCCGCGGACGCCGAGCGCGGCGTCGCCCTCGTCTCCCGCGCCGGGTGGCTCGCGTTCGGGGTGGCGGGGGTGACCGCCCTGTGTTGACGGCCGTGCGCGGCGCGCTCGCCTTCCTGACGCGCCTGCCCGTCGGCGGCGGGGAGACGACGTGGGACGCCTTCCGGACCACGCCGGTCGCGTTCGTCGTCGCCGGGTACGTCGTCGGCGCGCTCGCCGCCGTCCCCCTGGCCCTGCCGGTCCCCGTCTCGACCGCTGTGGCGGGCTATCTCGTCGCCCTCTATCTCGTCACGGGCGTCACACACGTCGACGGTCTCGCCGACTGTGGCGACGCCGCGGCGGTCCACGGTGCGGACGCGGATCGCCGCTCGGTCCTGAAGGACTCGCGGACGGGCGTCGGAGGTGCGCTCGCGGTCGGACTCGCCCTCGTCACCCTCGCGCTCGGCGGTCTCGGCGTCGCCGGCGCCGGGCCGCGCGTGGCCGTCCGCCTCGCCCTCGCCGCCGAGGTGAGCGCCAAGGCCGGCATGGCGACGCTCGCGGCGCTCGGGACGCCCGGTCACGAGGGCCTCGGCTCGGCCGTCGTGAGCGAGACCGACAGCGCCGCCCTGCTCCCCGTCGTCGTCGCCGCCGTCCCCGCCGCCGTGGCCGCGCCGCCGGGGAGCGGTCCCGCACTGATCGCCGCGCTCGTCGCCGGGCCCGCGGTCGCGCTCCTCGTCGGCCGGTGGGCGCGGCGCCGTCTCGGCGGCGTGACGGGCGACGCGCTGGGCGCCGCGAACGAACTCGGCCGCGTCGCCGCCCTCCACGCGGGGGTGATCGTGTGGACGCTCTGGTGATGTGTGGCGGGAGCGGGACGCGCCTCGGCGTCGCGACCGAAAAGCCGCTCGTCGAGGTCGGCGGCGTGCCCACGGTCGACCGCGTGTGTGACGCGCTCGACGGGAGCCGCGTCGACGCCGTGCACGCGGCCGTCTCGCCGCACACGCCCGCGACGCGCGCCCATCTCCGGCGGTCGGGCGTGACCGTCGTCGAGACGGCCGGCGAGGGCTACGTCGCCGATCTGACGGCGGCGCTGGATCGGATCGGCCGCCCGGCGTTGACCGTCGCCGCCGACCTCCCGCTGCTCGCCCCCGCGGTGGTGGATCGCGTCCTCGACCGCGGACACCGACGGTCCTCGGGGGGAGACGACGTGGCGAGCGGATCGCTCGCCGTCGCCGTGCCGGTCGCGCTGAAGCGGCGGCTGGGCGTGAGCGTCGACACGACGTTCGAGCACGGGGGGCGAGCGCTCGCGCCGGCTGGCGTCAACGTCGTCGCCGGAACCGACGACGACATATACGTCAGCGACGACCCACGACTCGCCGTGAACGTGAATCGCCCGCGGGATCTGCAGGTCGCGGAGGCGCTGTCGTGAGCCGGCTCGTCCTCGTCGCGGGGACGACCGAGACGGCCCACATCGACGGCATCAGCGCCGCCGGTGCCGATCCCGAACTGATGGCCCACACCCCGAGCGCCGACGCCGAATTGATCGAGTACGGACACCTGGTCCGCGCGCCGACCGTCCCCGTGAGTCCGACGGGGTGTCCGACGCCCGCAGCGGTCACCCGCGCGGTTCGGGAGCGGGTGGGCTTCGAGACGCTCGTCGTCGACGCCGGTCTCGCCGAACCGACCGGCGCGCCGACCGTCGGCGTCGGCGCGAAACCGGGGCGGGACGTCCGCGAGTCCGATCCGGTCCCGACCGCACCGGGCGCGTGGATCGCCGCCCGCGACCTCGGGCGCGCGCTCCCGGACGACGAACTGGTGATCGGCGAGACCATCCCCGGCGGTACCACGACCGCACTCGGCGTCTGCCGGGCGCTCGGCGTCGACGTCACCGTCTCGTCGTCGCTTCCGGAGAACCCGCTCGACCTGAAGCGGGCGGTGATCGACGACGGGTTCGAGGCGAGCGACCTCGCCCCCGGCGACGCCGCCTATCGCCCGGAACTCGCCGTGCGCTTTCTCGGCGATCCGGTGCTCGCCGTCGTCGCCGGTCTCACCGCCGGCGCCCTGGAGTCGGGGACGGCGGTGGTCCTCGGCGGCGGAACGCAGATGCTCGCCGCCGCCGCGCTGGTCCGACACGCCGGCGTCGCGGCGCCGCTGACGGTCGCGGCGACGACGTACGTCGCCGCCGACGCCGACCTCGCGACTGCGACCGAGCGCCTCGACTGCGAACTCGCCGTCACCGATCCCGGATTCGACGGGCGCGACGACGCACTCGCCCGCTACGCGGCGGGCGAGGCGAAAGAGGGCGCGGGCATGGGCGGCGCGCTCCTGCTGGCGGAGCGAGCGGGCGCGCTCGGGACGGTCGCGGACGGAACGCTTGAGGTGATGGAGCGTGTTACCGAGACTCATGAACCCTGACGCCGTGGCCGACGTGGAGCGCGTGCCACACGGGGGGGCGTCGGATTCGAGACTACTGGATTTCAGCGCGAACACGAATCCGGAGCGGCCGCAGGGGGTGGTGGGCATCTACGAATCGGCGTACGGCGCCGCGACGAACTATCCGGCGGACGACTACGCCGAGTACCGGGCCGCCGCGGGGGAGTATCTGGGGTGTGAGCCGCTGAACGTCGTCCCGACGGCCGGCGGCATCGAAGCGCTCCGGCTCGCGTTCGGCGTGACGCTGGGGAGCGGCGACGACGCGCTCCTCCCGAAGCCGAGTTTCGGCGAGTACGAACGCGAGGTTCGGCTACAGGGCGCCGACCCGACGTTCGTCGCCCACGACCGCATCCTCGGGCTCGATCCGGCGCCGTACGACGCCGTCGTCGTCTGCAATCCGAACAACCCGACCGGCGACGCCTATCCGCGGGCCGATCTCGTGGCGTTCGCCCAGGAGTGTCGCGCCGCCGACACCGTCCTGATCGTCGACGAGGCGTTTCTGGACTTCACCAATCGGCGGACGCTCGCGGGTGAAGACGGCGTCGTCGTCGCGCGGTCGCTGACCAAGGTCTTCGGACTCCCCGGACTCCGGATGGGACTGGCGGTCGCGACGGGCGACCTCCGGGACCGACTCGAAACCGCTCGGCCGGCGTGGGGCGTCTCGACCCCCGCCGCGGACGTGGGGACCTACTGCCTGCGCCAGACGAAGTTCGTCGCCGAGACGCGCGACCGAGTGCGCCGCGAGCGCCGCCGCATGGCCGACCACCTCGACGCCGCGTTCGACGTCTACTCCTCCGAGGCCCCCTTCCTCCTCCTCGGCGTCCGTGACCGACCGGTGAGCGACGTGCTCGACGACGCCCGACGCGAGGACATCGTCGTCCGCGACGCGACCACCTTTCGCGACCTCGACGCCCACGTACGGATCGCCGTCCGCCGACCGACCGAGAACGACCGCCTCCTCGAAGCGTTGCTGTGACCGCCGTGTTCGAGGCGACGGTCCGCGACGGCGTCTGTCGGCTCGCCCGCCCCGACACCCGCTGGCTCTCGACCGGCCACGCCGGCGGCGAGTCCCGGGGGTCGGCGGCGTACAACTGTACCGTCCCCGACGGCTGGGACCGGACGGACCTCGACGCCTACGTCGCCGAGCGGCTCGCCGCCACGGGGTTCGACGACCGCGACGGTCCCGCGCTCCTGACCGGCGTCCGCCAGCGCCACGCCCGACGGGCGCGACTCGGTCCCGTCGAAGCCGTCGCCACCGCGGGGATCTCGAATCCCGCCGCGCTCCCCGTCGCCGACGGCGGGCGACACGCGAGCGGAGAGACCAACGACCCGACGACTACCGACGCCTCCCACCACGCCGGTACCGTCAACGTCGTCGTGGGGACGACCCGCGCGCTCGCGCCCGGCGCGCTCCCGAACCTGCTGACCGTGGCGGCGGAGGCGAAGGCGGCGACGCTGCTCGAACTCGCGGGCGTCCCCGGCACCACGACGGACGCCGTCGTCGCGGCCTGCGATCCCGCGGGCGATCCCGCGCAGTTCTCCGGGAGCGCGACGGCGGTCGGGGCGGCCGCCCGCGCCTGCGTCCGCGACGCCGTCGCCGCGAGCCTGGCGTCGCGTCGCCCGGATGGCGACTACGGAGCCGACGACGCCGAGGCGGG